>Ga0208881_1000133_pt1 | contig 24774 bp, 21 predicted proteins | sample Knorr_S23_td_AAI_FD_185610 | JGI IMG/M metagenome (GOLD analysis project Ga0208881, IMG submission 185610) | Marine microbial communities from Southern Atlantic Ocean transect - Knorr_S23_td_AAIW_ad_876m_LV_B (SPAdes) (version 2) | ecosystem: Environmental > Aquatic > Marine > Oceanic | place... | reverse complement strand
ATTCCAGTGCCAACCTAATGAGCCCTTGGTCGAGTACCCCGTCTTGTGAAACTGGGAGTGTGACCAGGTCCACGCCTTGCTGCTCTGTGACTAGTTTGGCTGGATCTAGAACTGCACTATGCTCGATTGCACTCACCACTAATGTGAGCCGTTTTTCATGAGTTTTCATAAACCCGCAACAGCCAAGAACTGCAAGATTGTCGGATTCAGTTCCTCCGCGGGTGAAGTAAATTTCTCGGGAGTGTGCACCGAGTGCTTCAGCTACGGTAGCCCTTGCGTCCTCAAGAGCTGCAGATGCCTCTCGTCCCCACCTGTGAAGGCTTGAGGGATTCCCGAAGGATTCAGAGAGGTACGGCTCCATTGCCTCACGAACCTCATTTCGGATGGGGGTCGTTGCGGCATGGTCGAGGTAAACCGCCTTCATAAAATCGTACTCGACTCCGGTCTCGTGTTGCTACGGAGGACGCGGTTCGTAAGTTAACCGCGCCCCGGTCCGGGCCCTACTCCTTAACTAGCTAGCACTGAAGATGCAGATTGCTCGACCATTTCCTGACGGACGCCCTACATGTTTCCGTTCGACTGTTCATGGTACCATTTTTGCTGGGCGTGACCGGCATATCGATGCGGTTAAGGATGGGGATATGCTCCAACTCATTGCTGATCCCCCAGTACAAACTAAACCGGAAGTTTGGGTGCATCTCGACTCTGGGGATCCAATCGGTCACCTTCCGGCTGAGATTGGATGTTGGCTATGGCCATGGATGCTCAGCGGAGGTGTTGCCGAGGCTCGAGTTCTACGAGTGGGCGATGCAAAGGTGCCGTCATGGCGTCGTATCGTTCTTGAGATTGTTTGTAGGATATAGAATAGAAATAAGGAGGGTAGCTAGAAAGTTGATACGCTCAGCTTTGTAAGATCCTCTACCTCGAGTGCCTCCGAGATTCGGAAGGGCTCACCGTATGGTACGCGAATGAGCGATCCGTAATGGGCTAGCTGCATACGGATTTGCTCTGTCAACGGGCGTTCCCCGCCTGGTAAAATCTCTCCGCCCTTTGTTGCTCCGTCGAACTGGGAACTATATGCAGATATCGCTTCGAGTTTTCTGTCTACGTGGTCTGTTATGTCTACCACGAAATCCGGAGGGGATGCGTCTTCACGAAATGCGGTTGCGTAGACCAGTTTTATCGGCCGAAACGGCTCCCCTTCGATATCAAGTTTCTTGAGAGCGCTCAGAAAACAGGCATCTCTCACGAGTTCGGCTGCAATACGGTGGTCAGGGTGGCGCCCGACCGACCAATGAGTGATCACAACTCTAGGCCGAAGGGCCCGTAGATGCTTGATTAGGAGATTGCGAGACTCCCGGTTGTTCTCAAGATTCGCGTCTGGCATACCTAAGCAGCGGCGTTCCACAAGCCCCATAATTTCCGCGGCGTGGTCCGCTTCTTTTCCTCGAATTGTGGCTGATCCGGAGCTTCCCATTTCACCTGCTGTGAGGTCAATAACTCCCACCCGGTGAGCTTGGCGAGTGCTCTTGATTAGGGTACCTCCACAGAGGAGTTCCGCATCATCCGGATGTGCCATGACTGCAAGCACGTCGAGCGGCTCTCGCAACGTTTGTATCTCGCTGTTTTCAGTCACTCGAAACGGAGCGCTGTGATTGGCGATAGCCGACTCGCACGGATTGCCGGTAGGAGGCCGAAGAGCATGCCTGTGAGTGATGCCATGCCGAGTGCGGTACCCACAGCCCACACCGGAATCTTTGCTGGAAGCGGAGTCCAGGTAGCGATACCAGTTGCGAGCACCCAACCCATGAGCATACCGACAGCGGCGCCCATAGCTGTTAAGGCTGATGCCTCAACGAGGAATTGCCATAGGATCTCTCTTCTCGTCGCTCCTACGGCTTTTCGAACACCAATTTCTCTGGTTCGCTCAGTGACACTTATGAGCATGATCCCGATAACTCCAACTCCGCCCACAAGCAGGCCAGCTGATGAGAGTGCAAACATGACCAAGAAGAAGACTGCAGTCAGTTGATTAAAGAGATCAAGGATCTGAGCAGAACCAAGCACGGCGAAATTATTCTCGTCTCTCGGCCCGAGCCCTCTCATTCCTCTAATTGTTGCGATCACCTCATCCTGGGCACGTTCCATTGAAACGGAATCTATTGGCACAATCAGGATTTGTGCTTGAGACGTTGATTGGCGCAACCTCCGGTTGGCGGCTGTCCACGGGAAGATAGCCCAGTGCTCGATCACGTTACTAAAAACATTAGGCTCGGTCTCAAAGACACCAACTACTGAAAAGGGCTCTTGTGTTCCGCGCCACCGGTTCAGCATTCGGACGCGCTTTCCGATCGGATCACGTTGGCCAAAAAGTTCTGTAGCCAATTCAGCGGACAGCACCACAACAGATCGGTTCTGATCTACCTCTGAAGGAGTGAAGTCCCTACCGGCGATGAAGTCGCCAAGTGTGTACTTCGGCCACCCGGAAGAGTATCCCGTCGACTGTACACCACGTACCTGGTGGCTCTCAAAGGACATGTCGGTAGAAAAATTAAATGTGTAGAGCGCTTCATCTACCGTTGGAAGATTCATTAATGCGCGAGCTTCCTCAGGCTCAATCTCGGGCTTGTTCCACCAGGGAGGCCGGCCGTTCCCTACATCAGAAATTCGTACCGCTGTGAAGTCGAAGCGGGTGACCATGAAGTTATTGGGACCGCTAGCCTCGAATGCTTCCATGACACTGCTCCGGATCCCCGTGATGACAGCTGCTAGGGCTACGACCACTGACACACCTACCGCGACCCCGAGAATCGTCAGGGCCGAGCGAATAACGTTGGTACGCATGGCCTCGAAGGCGATCTTCAGACCCTCATTAAGGGCGGCTAATCTCGATGCTCCTTCTTGCGGCTTGAGATTATTCATACCGGAGTGCATCCACAGGATCGAGCTTCGAAGCCTGAGCAGCCGGATATACTCCAGCAACGATGCCCACACTCAGACCGAGACCGACTCCAAGTGCTACCCACTTGGCGCTGACCGCAGCGGGCATCGGTGAAAAGGATGCTACGAGTGTAGCGATGCCAATACCCACTAGGACCCCGAAAATCGCACCCACTGTCGACAGGGTTGCCGATTCGATGAGGACTTGTGCGAGGATATCTCGGCGTCGCGCTCCTAGTGCCTTTCGCACTCCGATTTCCCGGGTACGCTCCATCACCGAGACCAGCATGATATTCATGATCACAATTCCGCCGACCACCAAAGATATGGCTACGAGACCTGGAAGTGCCGTAAAGAGTATACGGGAAATATTGTCCCAGAAGCTTATGGCATCGTCCGCAGTTTCCAATGCGAAGTTGTTTGGTTCCGAGGGCCTTAACAGGCGCCTGGTCCTCATGATACCCTCGGCCTCCATCTGAGCCTCAAGGAGGCGGTCCGGGTTGACGGTCTGGATAATTACTTCGTCCACAATCCCAGGAGGGTTGAGTACCGCTTGAATCGGTGATTGGTGGGGAGCGACTGCAAAGTTATCGAGTGACATTCCGAACAGTGAGCCCCGCTCTTCGAGTACACCGATCACCCTGTAGGGGAAACCCCTCAAACGGACCGTATGTCCGATTGGATCAAGATCTTCGAAAAGGACTTCGGAAGTCTCAAAACCCAAGACGAGGACTGGGGTTCCCGCGGCCGCTTCTTGTTCAGTGAAAGCTCGACCACGGTCAATCTTGAGGTTGCGGATGGGGAAGACCTCGGGGGATGCTCCGATCAGTTGCACCCCAGTAGCAGTGCGACCATTGTCCGCAACTGCCGTTCCTCCTGAGCTGCTTTGGATTGTGATTCGTGCTGGGATCGTGAGTCGGGCACGAATCGCTTCTGCGTCCTCGTAGCGGAGTCGGGGTGCTCGCATCCGACGGCGCCACCTCTCCTCGTCTGTATTAATATCAACTTCGGGCCAGCGGCGAAGTGTCACCGTACTGACGCCGAATACCTGTGAGGTGACTTCTTCGCGCACATAACGGTCGAGACCCTCGATGATCGTCACAACTACGATCAAGAACATTACTCCTAGGATCACACCTATGAGGCTAAAAAAGCTTTTCAGCTTCTCCGAGCGAAGCTGCTGCATGGCGAGGATGACGGCTTCCCAGACCTGCATCTAATCTGTCAGGTTGCTGGAGAGACTTCAGTCAGCATCAATCGGATCCGCCGATTCTGATCCGGAAGCCGCTGCCGCCGCCATCACCGCCGCCGCCTATGCCAAACTGGAAACCTCCGGTGATGTCGTCATCCGCATTCCTTACTAAATCCCCGTCTTGTAGCTGGCGGATCATCTGGTAAGGACCTGCGACCAAGTTGTCTCCGGGGTCTATACCACCGAGGATCTCAAAATATTCTTGGCCGGCGATGCCCAGTCTGATTGGAGTAAACGTGACAGTGCCATTAACTACTATGAAGACACCTTCTTCATCCGGAGAGTCATCTTCTCTTTGAGAGGAATCACCTGCCCCCCGACCTGTCGCGCCGGTCACTTGAGTAGGATCCGCAGATTGATTCTCTGAAGATTCAGTCTCTCGAACTGTGACCGCGATGATTGGTACTGAAATAACACTTCTACGCATTTCGGTAACGATGTCAGCTGTAGCGGACAAGTCTGGACGGAGAGATGCACTGTTCTCGTCTAGTGTGATTACGACTTCGAAGTCTATCGCAGCCTGCTGCCCTGCTGATTGCTGCGATGGCGGGTTGATCGCCGAGTTACCGATTTCTGTGACCCACCCGGAGAAATACTCGTTAGAGAAGGCATCGATGCGAATTGTCGCACTGTCGCCTAACGAAATCTGAGGGACATCGGTTTCGTCTACCTGGACGACAACTTCAATTACAGAAAGATCAGAGATAGTAAGTACAAGTGAGCCCGGGTTGTTCATCGTACCGATGATAACTGTCTCCCCTTCTTCAACATTCAGCCTCGTTACTTTGCCATCCATGGGTGCGACAAAGATGGTCTTCGAGACCTGTTCAGTAGCTTCCTCAACCGCAGCCTGAGCCTGTGACACTCCATGCCGTGCTGAGGCGAGAGTTGCTTCTGAGACATCTAGATTAGTACTTGCATCATCGACCTGTTGACGACTCACCAGGATAGAATCACGGGCTCGAAGAGCCAGAAGGCGATCTAGGTCGCGCTGTGTACGTAAGAGATTAGCCTCTTGCTGAGTTTGCTGTGCCTGCGCTTGAGCGAGAGATGCTTGGGTACGTGATAACGCGGCTTCGTATTGATCCGGCTCTAAGCGAAGGAGTACTTGTCCCTGCACGACGTCCTGGCCTTCATCAACCAACAGTTCTGCAACTCTGGCAGAAACATCAGAACTAATGTTGACCGTTCGTCGAGGCCTGATATTCCCACTTGCGGTTACTACCTCAACGAGATCACGTCGCTGGACTTCCTCGATACGCACGTCGATTCCTCGATCACCTCGAAACATCGTCTGGAGTATGGCAGCAGATGCTAACAAGATGATGCCGATAATTCCGATGATAACCTTAGTTCGTCTCTGCATGTCTTTTACTAGATCGTCTCTGTCTGGTTTGTTAGGTGTCAGTTCCGAAGGGATGTTCCAACAAGTACTTCGAGACTAGTTACTGCATCATGATAAGCGAAGACCGCTGCTATGCGGTCCCTTTCTGCCTGAGCCAGCAACGTTTGCGCATCTACGAGTTCAACGAAGGTAATTGCTCCCAACTGATAGCGTTCACGGGCGAGAGTTAGCTGCTGATCAGATAATTCTCGATTGCGTTCCTCTAAGAGAGCACTCTCATATGCTGTTTGGACATTGGCGATACCAATCGACAGATCTGCCTCTAGAGCTAATTCCTGCTCCCGTACCTGCTGCACCATGTCATCTCGTTGAAGGCGTGCTGCCTGCAGGTTCCGTTCTCGACTGAGACCCTGGAAAATCGGGATCTGGAGGCGGAGAGAGACACTAGGGGGAGAACCTTGGAAGTTGAATGGGAATGCCCTGTTGCCATCGATGATCCCCTGTCTCTGTTCATCTGTGAACGCAAATCGTGAGCAATCAAAGGGCGGAAGAGGATCGGCGAGGCGAGAGTAGAGATTATTGGTTTGCACGCACTGAGCTACAGATGAAGCCACCTGAGCACGAGCCTGTGCCAACTGGAAGTCCGTGTTGCTAGCCTCTCGGGTGAACCCACTCCATCCGGTTGAGATGGATAGGGATGGAAAATATGAAGAGCGAGCTGAGCTTATCCCGATGTCTGCTACTTCCTTAGACCTTCGTCGTGCGCGAAGTGTCGGGTTCCGATCAAGCGACATGTCTGTCAGAGTTTCGAGATTCCAGGTAGGTTCCGAAAGTGTGAATTCAGTTGACAGTGCGACTTCTTCATTGACCCTTAATCCTAGCTGCTGAAGAAGTCTCATCTTACTTGTAGACAACAAGTTACGGGTCCGAAGTACTGCCACTTCAGAACGACCAACTTGGACCTCAGCTTGTCCAACATCTATTGGTGTTACTGAGCCCACTTCTAGTTGGCCTTGGGCTAGTCGGAGGTTGAATTGGCTGTTCTCAAGTTGTTGCTCAGCCAGTCTCAAGGCCTCCTGTTGTCGGAGTATCTCTACGTAAGCATTGGTTACGGTTGAGACGAGACCTGCTTCAGCGAGATCAATCTGCGCAAGGGTGACACCCCTTTGAGCTTTCGCCTGTGCTGGTCCCTTGATCGTTCTCCAATCGATTGAGTAATTGAGGCCAATATTGTAATTAGAGAAGTAGTATGAGGGTTGGTTCCCAAAGCCCAAATCTCCGAGTGTCAAGCTTCCGAATTGCTGTTCACCGGGGCCTTGCCATGAGACACCGGAACCAACAGAGGCGCTGGGTAACAGGGCTGCATAAGCTTGTCGCACATCCCAATCTGAGAGTGACTCGTCGTTTCTTGACTGCAGAAAGCTGGGGTTGTTTTCCCGCGCTATCTCGAGTGCTTCGTCGAGTGACAGAGATCTAGCTGAGATTTGTTGAGCGCAGAGTGGTGTGGTGACACTAATAGCGATTACCGCTAGCACAGATAGAGAGATCTTAGTATTCGAAAGCCACACCGCACTGGGGTTTTTCTTTGCTGACATTTTTGGAATGGGCATGCTATTGAGGGCGGATCTGCTTCCAGATTGGTCACTGGAGATTTTAGCGTGGCTTATCATTTCTTGTTTACTCATCTAATTGGGCCTGCTGTGCAACGTGAAGAGTTGAGTAATCATCATTCTCTTACTGATGCTACAGGATTTAACCAGATTTTGTTTCTAAACGGGAAAGCTAACTAGAGAGACACTTAATCCGAGATGAATGTTGTTAGGGGACATCTGAAATCATCCAACGAGATCTTCACGCACAGCCAGATATCCAGTTGTCGGGATCTCTACGCGTAGCACACGGCCTTGTCTGTCAAACCAAACGATTCGGTCTCCGTCAGCACTTGTGAATATGACCCGTCGAGCTAGCACACGGTTACGACCAAGGAGGATTTCTTCCTCCTCCTGAGCCGAAACCAGGAACTCTCTATCTGTGCGGGATAACGGTTCAATCACATGCACTATGGAGTCTTCTAGCACATTTCGTAGGAAATAAAGATGGTGAGCTACCTGGTGCTCGACGATCCGGGTTCCAGGCTCTGCGCGAAACTCTCTCTCTTCTTGGCCTTCTTCAGAGATGAATCTAGAGAAGTACCTGGGACCGGAGAGATTGAGCATGATCTCAACTGGTACTGGTCTAGATGACTTGAATTCGTAACCAGCTGCGGTGCCTTCGGTCGCTGTTACTCTCAAGAGGGTTGTAAACTCTTCTGAAGCCCCATCCAAAGTGCGCACGACCACTCCGCGCGAGATGAAAGCAGCTTCATTACCGAGTCCTGCTCGTCGGATAATGAAGTCTTCTGTGCCGATTCTGTCACCGTGAATGCTCAGACCGAATATTCCCCGGTCAACGACCACACTTTGAGCGGATAGGCCTAGTGGTACGATGATTGCCAAGCTCGTGATATGGAGACTCAAGAAGAAAGCGCGGAGGATGCGTAAGAACAAATTCATCCGTGGTATACACTTTGGGGTGGATAGCGTTCGCAGTAATAAGCGTTATGTCACTTCTAATGATGTTCGCAAGTCTTGATATCATTAGAGAGGTTGGTGCTCGTAAATTCCATAAAACGGGCAAGAGGACCTCAGTAGAAGGAAAATCTGTAAGAAGGAGTGGCAGTTAACGGGATTAAAACACCGTCTGATGGTTTTCTATTGACTTACTTAACTGGAGAGAAGAGTGATCCTGAGTCAGAGATGCAGTACGTGCTGCGCCATACTATTGATCTGAAGTGAATCGTCTATTTACCGAGTGGCATCGTATGCCTCAGACGTTAGGCTGGATCGGTCCCTGGATTGCCCTAGTGTCTCTTTCCCTTTGGGTTGCTTCTCCGAGTAGCCCCTCATTGGTGTTTGCCGCGCTCGGTATGAGCGTAGGGGTCCTTGGGGGGGTACGTGAACGAGGTGTGTTCTGGGTTAGCGGGTCAATAATCCTAGTCATTGGGATTCTCGCAGGAGTTCTTGCAGACCGTGAGGTGAGTGACCTCTCAGCAAACTGGAATACATTCTGGGCCGAAAGAGAGGCTGAGGTTGGTGGACGACTCCAGGAGGAACTTCAGGCCCAATTGAGGTCAGGTGAAGCTGCTGCTGATCAGCTTGCTCGCGGAGCAACTGAATTCGAGCGGCTAGAAGACGTACCCACGATACAGGACATTCGTGCGGAGCACGGAGTTTCGGCACTGGCTCTTTACGATTCTAATGGAAGGCTCCGCATATGGGACGGTGTACACCGCGGAAAGGTGCCTGAAGAGGTTCAGGTCGGGCGGGACCGCTACGCCTACTTTGATCTACCGCTCTTCGGCTACCTGTACGTAACTGCGCTGGCACCTGACGGTGGTGTAGCAGTTGCCGCCCAACTAATGCGAACCGATCTGCCTCTTGAGATTGGGGCTCGCTTAGGAGATTTCGGGTCGGAGTTCCTTGATCTGACTGGGGAACACATTCGGATCAACCCAGGGACTGTACCGAATCCAGAAAGCCTTTCAGGTCTTGTACTCCCGAACGGAGAGAGGTTGTTTGACGTTCTGATTGAGCGACCTGACAGAGCGGACCGCGCTGCGCAAGTCCTGGGCCGTTGGCAGTGGCTCGTATCCAGTGGACTACTGATAGCTTGGCTGTTGCTCGCAGTCGGAGGTGTGCCGAGACGGTCGACCTGCGTTGTCGCAGCCGGAGGGTTTCTCTTCCTGGCGGCCTTCGTTCCTCTTCAACAGATAGCCGGCCTAGAACCACTCTTTAATCAGACTCTTTTTGCACTTCCCCCGTGGCCGAGTGTGCTGAAGATATCTCTTGGACGACTGGCACTCCTCGCTATCGCAGGCTTCACTGGATTCGCTGTTCTGCCGCGTCCTAAGATCGCTATGCCAGTATGGGCTGCGGCTCTATCTACGGCACTTCTATTTCCGCTTGTAATCAAATGGGTGAGGTCAGGCCTACAGCCACTCTCTTTGGGCTCAGATCGTTTTGAGTGGATCGTTTATGAAACGGCATTGGCCGCTATGCTTGGATTGACCGTGGCTTCTGTGCTCTGGTTGACGAGGTCCCATAGAAGTGCTCATAAGGGTTGGACGTTGGTAACAGTGGCCTCCGCCGTCCTGCTGGGAGCCATGGGTGGAACTTTAGTGCTGAACGGAGCATTTCTACCCGTGGGTTGGATCGCATTGTGGGCAATTCCCACTGCTACAGCGGCAGTGGCGACGACCGCGTGGTCCGATGGGCAACGGCCTATTATTGGTTGGTTACTTGCAATCGTGATCGCGACCACTGCGGCTGTCCCCAACGCGTTGCTCGACCGTGTAAAAGCGAGAAGGACCGCGGGTGGTCTTCAGCTCATCGAAGCTGCAGCGGTTGAAGATCCCGATCTTGAGTATGGATTGGTTCGACTCGGTTCCTTGGCGGATTCTCTTGCCGGTTCGAGAAGGGGTGACGTTGATGTTCTTTACCAGGCTTGGCGGGCGAGTGGTCTGGCGGAGGAACTGTTTGCTTTGCGGCTGACGATGTGGGACGAGGTGGGCGAGAATAGTCAGGAACTGAGGATCGGGATCGACGGCGATCCTTCGGACGACCTAGCTGCAATAGTCCGCGAGGCTCAGGAGTCAGGAGAATTCAGGATCCTTCGACCGCATCGTGATGATGCTCGATACGTGATGGCAGTTCCTTTGAGGAGTGGGCAGGTTCTGACAGCTATCGCACCCCCGCTGCCCCCTGAGGGTGCCCGCTCTCCTCTCGCCTCCCTGGTGCGAGGTGGTCTGCCATCGCAGACGGACCCGATTACGCTGATCCCTATTCTTTCTGGTGACCCACTGGGTAGTGACTCTCTTACCTGGAAGCGGACGACCTCGGGGTGGCAGGGGGAGATGGCGATTGAATTCAGTAATGCGAGCTACCATGCACATATTCCTATTAGTCTTCCGGGATCGCTTCTTGCGAGTGCACGAGGATCCCTGCTGTTAGTGCTCAACCTTTTGGTGTTCTCAGCATTCTGGGTTCTTGGCCGAGGGCTGCTGCTTGATGTAGTCCCACCGGAGACTAAGATCTCAGGGCTAGTAATCTCCTTTCGTGCCCGAGTGACACTAGCGCTATTCGGGTTCTTCGCGCTGGCGAACGCTCTCTTTGGTACCCTGGCATACAGGACGCTTACTCAAGCGTCTAGTACGTCGGCTCGAGTAGTCGCGGAGAGGGTCGTAGAAGATGCTGCTGGGTGGTATCTCTCCCTTGATCCAGGCCCCGGTAGTCGCATGGAACGGCTTGCGACTCAAGTCGGTGCGGAGCTTCTAGAGTATCGCAATGGTGAACTCCGCGGTGGAGGTGGCGTAGCGGAATTGGTGGAGTTGGGCCTTTATGAAGGCTGGATGCCATTCACACAAAATTATTTGCTAGATGGCCGAGAGGGAGTTCGGGAATTCACTGAGACATCATTGGGACGGCTAACGTACGTCACAGCATATCGACGACTCCCCGACGGAGACATACTCGGTGCTCAAGTACCGCTGAGCGCTGGGGCTACTGCGATCCAGAGGATGGATCTGATCGAACTTCTTGGCTTTGTGATGTTAGTAGGTGCTGCACTCTCACTGGTACTCGCCTGGATGGCGGGTCGAGCCCTCACGAGCCCCATCCGTGCACTTCAAATCGCGTCGGAAGGGGTTGGTTCGGGAAACCTAGATTTGAAACTTCCGGGTGAGCGAGGCGACGAGTTTGGGGCAGTGTTCAGAGCCTTCAATCGTATGGTGAATCGGGTGCGCCGAGCTCGACGCCAATTGGTCCGAACATCGCGGCGCACGCAGGCTATCATGGAAGAAGCAGCGGTGGGGATGGTGGCCTTGGATTCGGATGGCCGAGTGACCCTGGCAAACCCGATTGCCGAGAATCTCTTCGGTTCTAGAGTCGTTGTCGGACAACCCGTACCCAGAGAGAGTCCGTTCGCGGAGGCTCTTTCCATGTGGATCACGCATTTCTTCAAGAGTTCTGAGGGAGAAGCCAATACTGAGATCCAAGCAGGAGAAAGCAGGGTCAGGATTCGTGCTCGACGCTTAGGCACCACCGGCGGAGGACGTGGAGTGGTGGTGGCTATGGACGATATCACAGATGAGCTGCACACCGAGCGAGTCTTGGCATGGGGTGAGATGGCTCGCCAGGTTGCCCATGAAGTGAAGAATCCTCTTACACCGATAAAGCTCAGCATCCAACACATACGAAGGGCCCGGGAAGACAGACGCACAGATTTCGACGACATACTCGTCAAGAATGTGGATGCCATATTAGCTGAAATTGAACGGCTCGCGGGAATTGCGCAGAGCTTCTCTAAGTACGGTGCACCGGGAGGAGAAGGTGAGGTGCCGGTGGGCCAGGTTCATCTGCATGAAATCGTTGATGACGTCATGGCTCTTTACGGAGGAGGGTCTTCTACCACAGCTCTGTTTGAGCAAGAAATAGCTCTAGGTCTTCCCCCGGTCCGGGCTCGCACATCTGAGTTGAAGGAAGTGCTGATCAACCTTCTTGAGAATGCTCGGGTTGCAGTCACAAAGGGCGGCATAGTGCGAATCCTAGGTAACCAGATAAACGGCCGGGTTGTACTCGCGGTTGTAGATGACGGTGCTGGAATTCCTGAAGAGTTGCTTCCAAGGATATTCGAACCACAGTTCTCGACGCGCTCCACAGGTGCCGGCTTGGGTCTCCCTATCGTAAAGCGAATTGTGGAGTCCTGGGGAGGAACAGTTGAAGTAGATAGCGCCACTGGACGGGGTACGACTGTTTCAGTTTTCCTTAGTCTTTGGACGGAACCTTTAGACACTGAGGTTGGCTGACTTCCAAAATTGGTCATCTTGAAAGCTTTGGTGCTAGACCTATTCGAACCTCTGACTTGGCTATTGCCTCTTATGTTATGACATCTCCTGTTTCAACTGACTTGGGCTCAGACATCCCTATAGAGGAATTCAGAGCACTCGCCCACGAAGTAGCCGATTGGAGTGCTGATTATCTTGGAAATGTTGGATCGTTACCGGTGCTACCCAGTGTCCGACCGGGGGACATCCGGTCAGTTTTGCCAGCGACCCCTCCCGTACAGGGTGAGTCGCTTACAGATGCCTTAAGTGACTTCAGGGATGTGATAGTACCGGGCCTGACCCACTGGAATCATCCGTCTTTCTTCGGTTATTTCGCTATGACTGGATCGGGGCCGGGCATTCTAGGTGAGATGCTTGCTGCTGCCCTGAATGTGAACGCTATGGTTTGGCGAAGCTCACCGTCCGGTACCGAATTGGAAGAGTTGACAGCTGACTGGCTTCGGCAACTACTCGGGTTGCCTTCTTCGTTCGATGGAGTCATCAACGATACGGCTTCATCTTCCTCTCTCCACGCACTTGCAGCTGCCCGAGAGGCAGCGTATCCGGACGTGCGGAACAAGGGAATGTTCCAGCAGGTTCATGGTCGCATCTACGCATCTGAGGAAGCTCACTCTTCAATAGAAAAAGCTGCCTTGACTCTCGGATTCGGACGATCTGGATACCAAACCATCAGGACCGACGAACAACTCAGCATGTGCTCATCCACCCTAAGATCTGTAATCCAGGAAGATATTGCATCGGGATTAAAACCGGTGGCTGTGGTAGCGACATTGGGCACCACATCGACGACTGCACTCGACCCTGTACGTAAGATTGCCGAGCTGGCCCAAGAATTTGGCTTATGGCTTCATGTGGATGCCGCCTACGGGGGTCCGGCTGCAATCGTACCCGAACTCCGTGAACTCTTTGACGGTTGGGAGATTGCTGACTCAATCGTAGTCAACCCACATAAGTGGTTGTTCACTCCCGTGGATTGTTCTCTCCTCTACTGTCGTCGTCCTGAGGTATTGAAGCGTGCTTTTTCGATTATTCCGGAATACCTGAAAACCCCAGAAATAGAAGCAGGTCGGAGCTTGATGGACTACGGAGTAGCATTAGGGCGCCGATTTCGGGCGATCAAGCTTTGGTTTGTGCTGCGTTATTTTGGTCAGCAGGGCATCATTGATCGACTGCGCATTCATGTGGAGTTAGCACAAGCGCTAGCATCTTGGGTTGATTCTGCACCTGAATGGGAACGCGTTGCACCGGCTCCCTTATCTCTCGTAGCGTTTCGATTTATATCTGAAAAACTGGATGCCGCTGCTCTGGACGATGCCAATCATCGGATTATGGATCGTGTTAATGAGAGCGGTGAAGCTTTTTTAACTCATACTGTAGTTCGTGGTCGAACATGTCTTAGGGTTTCAATCGGAAATCTCAAGACGACACATGCCCATGTGCAGCGTATGTGGGAACTACTTCAGGAAGCGGCCGCATACGAAGGTGGTGCTCCCTCCTGAAGTGTTTTAAGCGACCTCTCTGTAGCGTCGACCTTAGGTGTGGCTAGGGGAGGAAAAAAAGTTACCTAGGCCAGCTCTCTTACTTCGCGCACCAGTTCCGCCATGGATTCTTTCGCATCGCCAAAAAACATAAGCGTCTTATCCATGTAGAAGAGGTCGTTGTCGATACCAGCAAAGCCTGGTGAAAGGCTGCGCTTCATGACGATGACTCTCCTTGCCCGATCAACGTCCAGGATTGGCATTCCAGTAATGACAGATTGTGGATCTCGCGCAGCTGGATTTACGACGTCATTTGCTCCAACAACCAACACCACATCAGTATTTCCAAAATCATCATTGATCTCATCCAGATCGTAGAGCTTATCATAGCTCACGTCTGCTTCTGCAAGCAGGACGTTCATATGACCTGGCATACGACCGGCGACCGGGTGGATCGCATATTTTACGTCAACTCCGCGTTCCTCCAGCAGATCCCCCACCTTCCGAAGTTCATGTTGAGATTGTGCCACGGCCAGTCCATATCCGGGCACCACCACTACCGAATTAACATATCCTAGTTCAGCTGCTACTCCTTCCGCGTCAGCACTCTGCACTGGCCGTTGACCAATCTCAGATCGATCAACGCCCGCAGTTCCACCAAAGCCACCGAAGGCGACGTTTGCCAGAGACCTATTCATCCCCTTGCACATGAGTTGCGTGAGGATTAGCCCAGCGGCGCCAACAAGCGCGCCTGAGATGATTAGGACGGTGTTACCGATCACGAAGCCGGCAGCACTGGCTGCTAGGCCAGAATAGGAGTTGAGCAGTGAGACTACGACTGGCATATCCGCTCCACCGATCGGAATCACAAGCAACACTCCGAGGATAAGAGCAATGCCACAGAACACGTAGAAGAGTGTTTGAGGATCTCCGGACCCGAATACACCGAGGGTCATCCCACCCAAAGATATGGCAGCTAAGAACAGCAGGGCATTGAATGCATTTTGGAATGGGAAAGTGATGGGATTCCCAGTCATTAGGCCCTGTAACTTTGCGAACGCGATGAACGAACCAGAGAAGGTCACACTTCCAATTAAGGTACCAAGCAGGATCGTTACTCCTGTGGTACTTGCTCCAATCCCAGGTGTTGCAAGGAACTCAGCGATTGCCACGAGTGCAGAAGCCCCGCCGCCAAAAGCGTTAAAGATCCCCACGAGTTCAGGCATTGCAGTCATCTCAACTAAACGAGCTGCTGTTCCACCAATCACTCCGCCTAGGACGACCCCCACTAGGATCCAAGTCCAGTCAAGGATTTGGGTATCGAGTACTGTCGCGATGACAGCGAGAAGCATTGCCAAGGCTGCGAGACCATTCCCTTTGCGGGCTGTTGCAGGTGACTGAAGGCGCTTCAGGCCGACAACGAATAGGATTGCGGAAAGCAGATAGGTTAGCTGAATACTTGTGTCCATTACCCCTACCTCTTCTTGAACATGGCAAGCATCCGATCGGTAACCATGAATCCGCCGATCACATTGATTGTGGCCATGGCGATGGCGATGACCCCAAGTGTCACCTGCAGCGGACCTTCTGCTTTTGCTGCGACAATGATTGCTCCTACGATCGCGATTCCCGAAATCGCGTTGGCACCTGACATGAGCGGCGTATGTAGGGTTGGGGGGACCTTTGTGATCACCTCGCGGCCCGCGAGGGTCGCTAGCACGAATACGTAAAGTCCCGTCATCAAGTCGAACTCGCCCATTAGTTCTCCCAGGAGGTGAAGTTGTTAGCCCGGTTCACAGGCTGTTCGATCGCATTACCGACTTAACACGTTCATTCTGAATCTCGCCCCCGTGTGTTACGGTAGAGGGTCCCACTACATCATTCTCGAAATCCAATTGGAGTTGACCATCCTCCCCAAGAAATTCGCTGATTAGGGTGACAATGTTCTTTGAATACATTTGGCTGGAGTGTACAGGGATGGTTGTTGGTAGATTTGAAGGCCCCAGGATTTGAACTCCATGCGCTAGCACGGTTTCACCGGCCTCGCTCAGTTCGCAATTACCTCCGCTTTCAGCGGCGAGGTCAACGATTACTGACCCGTATTTCATGGTTTTAACCATATCTTCAGTGATCAGGACCGGTGCTTCTCTGCCAGGAATTTGAGCAGTAGTGATCACGATATCTGTATCTATTAGTGCATCGCCGATCAGTTCGAGCTCCTTATTATGCTGGTCTTCCGTGAGCTCTTTCGCATATCCCCCTTCTCCTTCGGCAGTGACCTCCTCTTCTGACTCAAGGAATGACGCCCCCAGGCTCTCTACTTGTTCTTTGACAGCTGGTCGCACATCAAAGGCCTCAACGACTGCTCCTAGTCTTCTTGCTGTAGCAATTGCCTGAAGCCCCGCAACTCCTGCTCCAAGGATGAGCGCTTTAGCCGGGCGGATCGTACCTGCAGCTGTAGTAAACATCGGCAGGAATTTTGGCAGGTGGTTAGCAGCTAGTAGAACCGCCTTGTAACCGGCTACCGTAGCCTGTGAGGATAGGGCGTCCATCGATTGGGCTCGTGTAATTCTAGGGACGAGCTCCATTGAAATCCCGGTAACCTTTAGATCGATAAGTCGACTTACTAGGTCAGGATCCGACAATGGGTCAAGAAATCCAACTAGGATGGAGCCTTCTGAAAGATGGGCCAGCTCATTAGAAGACGGCGGATTAACAACCAGAATAAGCTTTGCATCTTCGAGGGTCTCTTGGGCGCTGGCTGCGATCTCAGCGCCGGCTTCCCGGTACATGAGGTCAGAGACTCCCGATGTCTCCCCCGCACCCGTCTGAACAGTGACAGTAAGTCCCCGCTTGACCAAGTTTTTGACACCTAAGGGGACCAACGCGACTCTGTTTTCAGCAGAACGCGTTTCCTTAAGAACGGCTACCCTCATTCGCACTCTCCAGCCGATTTTTCGATGAGTACCCCCAAACAGAGGCGGCCATCCTATAGAGCATCAATAGCTAACACAACCCATGCTCCATTTGTACTCTTCGTGGCCGATAGATTTATCATGCTATCTCGACGCCTCACGGGACTGGTACCTACCTTATCGGTTCACACTCTAAGTAGATGGATCAAGCCGGGAACTATCAGGGTGTTATTGGTATCGGAATAAGCCTCCCCTAATTCAACCATCGAATCGAAATCAGATGCGCCTCTTCATAGGCTTGAACCTCCCAAAGAAGGAGCGCCGGCGGATCCAGAGTGCAACACAGGTTTTACAAGAGAAAGATTTCCCCGTGCGCTGGATTGGTCTAGAAAACTTCCATATTACAATGAAATTTCTTGGTGAGGTGAATGGTGAGCAGGTAGAGCCAATCGAGGCAGCAATATCCAAGGTGGCGAGCCAGACCAGAGTATTTTCAATTGCTCTGGGTGGGTTTGGCGCGTTCCCGAGTATTCGCTCTCCAAGTCTGATCTGGCTTGGGATCGGCGCAAGCCCCGAACTCAGGTGCTTGAAACAGGACCTAGAATGGGCTCTCAGCCAGTGTGGTTTCAAGTCTGAAGCGAGGGTATTCCATCCGCATATCACACTTGCTCGAGCGAAGGAAAGGGCCGGTGCAGGTATGTTTCGCGGACTCGACAAGCTACTCGCTGAGTTGGATTTCAATGGAGAATTGAAAGTAGATAGGATCAATCTTATTCGTAGTGAGCTATCCAAGAACGGTGCCCGATATAGCGTGGTTTCCAGTGCTAAGCTGGCCTCTGCTTGAGTAGGGTAGGTAGGGTATGAGGAAATTGATGCTTCTGGTTTTTCTCATTCCCGCTATCTACGCGGGCTTCAAGTGGGGCCTCCTCCCGATAAATCGTTTTCTAGATTCAAATCCCTGCGAGGGATGTGCAGAAGATGGTCAGCCTAGTGTGTCCCTCTCCGATCTTACGATGGATCGTTTTGAGAGGCTGCGTTGGGGTGAGTCAGATGACAAGCTTGTGCTAGCGAGCGTCGAGGTATCATCGGTCGTCCGCTATGCGGTTCCAGGGATCATTCCTCTGGGCCTCCTAGAGCCGAGGGTAGAATTTGAAGAAGAACGAATCAGGTTGTCTGCGCTCGTTATTGCAGAGAAATTTCCGGGGCTCCCAAAACTAGACGAGATCATCGGACTTCTACCGGATACCATCGCGGTTGAAATGCAGGGTATGATTGCTCCACTAGATCAAGGCCATTTTGCTTTGATCATCAATGGACTCTGGATGGCCAAGATACCGATACCTTCGAGCCTCATACCCGCGATTCTGACAGCCTTTGGACGAGAAGGACGAAGGGCTCTGCCTCGGAATGCTCTATTGATACCCAAACCCGATGGTATAGAGTCGGCGTTCGTCCGTGCGGATAGTCTCTTTCTATTGGCTAATCCTGAGAGAGAAGAACATGCTAGAGATGAGGATGACTAGATGGCCCGCTTGTTGATCGTCGATGACGAGAAGGGAATTCGTGACGCCCTTGCACAAGTTTTTGAGTATGAGGGACAGGAGGTCCGTGTAGCAGAGGATGGGCCGGATGCTCTTCTAGTCGCTAACACATTCCAGCCGGACCTGGTGTTCTTGGATGTGAAGATGCCAGGGATGGACGGACTGGAAGTGCTCGCTAGGCTTGGGGATGAAAGTCCGGGGTCTCTGGTAATCATGATTTCAGGTCATGGGACTATCGATACCGCGCTAGAGGCAACCCGAAGGGGTGCGTATGATTTCCTTGAGAAGCCCTTGGATACGGATCGCCTTCTCGTCACTTTTCGTCGAGCATTGGAGTTGAAGGGTCTCACAGAGAGCATGGCGGAACTCCGGAGCCAGGTTGAGAGTCGCTATGAGATAGTGGGTAATTCACTACCGATCCGCCGTGTTCTTGAGCGGATTGAGAAGGTGGCGGCAACCGATGCTCGAATATTGATCTCTGGTGAGAATGGTACGGGCAAGGAACTTGTTGCTCGTGCTATTCACCGACTTTCATCAAGATCTGATACCGTATTCATTGAAGTTAATTGTGCCGCAATTCCATCAGAGTTAATTGAATCTGAATTGTTCGGGCACTTGAGGGGGTCGTTCACTGGGGCTTTCGCTGATCGAGCGGGAAAGTTTGAACAAGCGAACGGGGGTACACTTTTCCTTGATGAAATCGGTGATATGTCGCAGGATGCACAAGCTAAAGTACTCCGGGTACTAGAGCAGGGGGTTTTAACCAGAATTGGAGGATCAGAAGCGGTCGAAGTCGATGTTCGGGTTCTTTCGGCGACGAACAAGAACCTTGAACAGGAAATTGAGGATGGAGGGTTTCGTGAAGACCTATTTTACCGACTAAATGTGGTGCCGATCAGGGTGCCATCTTTGCGTGAGCGCCAAGAAGATATTCCGATGCTAGTAACTCACTTTAGCGAAGGAATGGTTGCTCGTGAGGGAAGCGCACCACGTGTCTTTTCGGATGCGGCGGTGGAGCGGCTAAAGACATTGACCTGGCCTGGCAATGTTCGCGAATTGCGCAACACTGTAGAGCGCTTACTCATCCTTTCTGATGGCAGTGAAATTACCTCTGATGATGTCGATTTGCTCACTAGCTCACGAGCAAGATCTGTCGATCCGGGAAGGGAACTATTGGCACTAGATAATTTCAGTGCTTTCAAGGAAGAGGCTGAACGTGCCTACATTGTGGGCAAGCTTCGAGCGAATGATTGGAATGTGGCTGAAACTGCTCGCCGTATTGAAATGCCCAGGTCCAACCTTTACAAGAAGATTGAAAGGTATGGTCTTGTGAGAGAGGACTAGGACTCGATTTTTTTCATGTCTTCCCAAGGTGATTCTAAGGAGAACCCTGGTTGCGTCCGAATCAATCAAGCCTGATTCTATACACCGAATCCGAGTGCCCTGTCAGTCGAATGTTTTGAACGGCAAGAGTCAGTCGGTCCCATCCCTCGCCCAAACTACCTGCGTTATTGATGACCTCCTCCGGCCGCCGTGGATTCTTAGGGGAAGGATCACTGGACCAGTACTTCAAGGAGATCGGACGTTACCCCCTTATCGACCGTGAAGAAGAGGTTCGATTGGGAAAGCTCATCGAAGAGGGAGATAAGGGCGGACTTGATAAACTAGTCCGCTCAAATCTGCGCTTTGTCGTCTCGGTTGCAAAGAAATATCAGAACCAAGGTGTTCCGCTTTCAGATCTCATAAATGAGGGCAACTTGGGATTAATCCGAGCGGCTCAAAAATTTGATCAATCCAAAGGAATAAGGTTCATTAGCTATGCCGTGTGGTGGATACGCCAGGCGATACTTCAGACGCTTGCGGAACAGAGCCGGATTGTTCGGATTCCTCTGAATCGTGCTGGTGCACTCCATCGCATTGGTCGACGAAGTTCAGAACTATTACAAGAACTCGGAAGAGATCCTACGGTTAAAGAACTCGCTCAGGAACTGGATCTCAGCGAAGAAGAAGTGCGCCGGACTTTAGCAGTGTCACGCTCCCATCTCTCCCTCGATTCACCGATAAAACCAGGAGAGAACGGTCGCCTTCTCGACTATCTTCCTGACCAGTATTCGCCGGGCCCTGAACAGGAGACCTATGAGCGTGCGCTTGGTGATACGATTGAGGTAGCGCTTGCGTCTCTCAAGGAACGGGAAGCGAAAATCCTAAGACTCTACTTCGGACTTGATGATCAAAAGCCGATGACCCTTGAGGAGATTGGCTCTATTCTTGGCGTCACACGTGAGCGAGTGCGGCAGATCAAAGAAAAGGCCTTGGTCCGGCTGCGCCACGCTTCACGAGCCAGATTTCTTGAGACCTTCCGGTAGGGCCCATACTGGGAGAGAGAGGATAGCCAGAGTCCCTGAGAATCCCTGTAAAGCAGGGCCGAACTTCCGTTGACACCATTTGGCACTACAGATATCATTTTTGGCTATACTTTAACCCAAAAATCTTAATTCTCCGGCATGAAAACTTACACGCCGAAAGCTCAAGACATATCTAGAGAGTGGTGGGTTGTCGATGCTGCTGAAAAGCCGCTTGGGCGCCTAGCTACTGAGATAGCAACTGTGCTTCGTGGCAAGCATAAGCCGATCTTTACTCCCCATCTTGATACGGGAGACAACGTCGTTGTTATAAATGCCGACAAAGTTTGGCTGACAGGTAGAAAGGCTGACCAAAAAACGTACTTCCGTCACTCGGGTTACATGGGTGGTGAGAAACACATTCCGTTTAGTCGCATGATCAAGTCTCATCCCGAACGGGTAGTTGAACTAGCAGTTAAGGGTATGCTTCCGAAAAACAACCTTGGGCGAGCAATGCGGAAGAAGCTCAGGGTGTATGCGGGAGCAGAACACCCTCATGATGGACAGCATCCTAAGCCCCTGAATCTATGAGGATTGATCGGACACTACTATGAGCACTGAGCAGAGTCAGATCCAAACAGTGGGACGACGTAAGCGGTCCGTCGCTCGGGTAATGCTTCGCCCCGGCACGGGGGAATGGACTGTAAATGGACGTTCTATGACAGATTACTTCCCAAGGGAAGCGCACCATCTTCGGGTTGTTGAGCCACTACGAGCTACAGAGTTAGAAGGTCAGTTTGATATCACCGTGCGTGTTCATGGCGGCGGACTTACTGGACAGTCCGATGCGGTACGACTTGGTCTATCGCGTGCTCTAGTTGAGCACGATGAGGAAATGCGGCCAATTCTACGCGGAAAGGGGATGCTTACAAGGGATGCACGTCAGGTCGAACGAAAGAAACCTGGCCGACCTAAAGCTCGTAAACGCTTTCAGTTCTCTAAGCGTTAGTTATTAGTAACCGGCGTGCGAAGAAATCCGTCGGCATCTTGATCGGGGCGTAATCGGCCCCCCAAAACAGAGAAGGTGGTATGCCTGACGTAGGCCTCGAACAACTCTTGGAGGCTGGAGTCCACTTCGGTCACCAGACCCGTCGGTGGAATCCAAAGATGAAGCCGTTCATTTTCACCGAACGAAACGGCATTCACATAATTGACCTCAGAAAAACGCTTGACCGCTTGAAACTTGCCCAGCAGGCGGCTCGGGAAGTCGTTCTGCGTGGGGATAAGGTGCTCTTTGTTTGCACGAAAAAGCAGCTGCGTTCAGTAATTGAAACGGAAGCTGAGGAGTCAGGAGCATTTTTCGTGACCGAGCGTTGGCTCGGAGGCATGCTCACTAACTTCCAGACGATTCGGAAGCAGATTAGAAGATTGAAAGAGCTTGAGCGTGGTCAGCAAGAAAATGCTTTTGAGTTCTATACCAAAAAAGAACGCCTTATGCTTGATCGTGAGCGGATCAAGCTGGATAAGTATTTGGGTGGCGTAAAGGATATGGGACGGCTTCCCGGAGCGATTTTTGTGATTGATGCAAAGAGAGAAGTCATAGCCGTTCGCGAGGCCGCGAAGCTCGGTATTCCGATCATAGCGATCACGGACAGTAACGCTGACCCGGATCTAATAGACTTTCCTATTCCCGGGAATGACGATGCAATACGCTCAGTATCTCTTATCACGAATGCGATTGCCGAGTCAATTTCGGTAGCCAGCAAGGAAGTTCCATCTGGTGAGCGCCGGCGGATCGATGACCTTGAGGCGACGATGTATTCGACAGAGACAGGGGAGACTACAGAGAAACAACGTCCGCAACGCAGGAGGCCAAGAAGAAAGCGTCGGCCACGACCTGATGTCATTGCCCAGCATTTGAGTTCAGAAGACCGAGTAGAATCAACTTCGGACGAGGAGGATTCTGTTGCTGAAAGTGAGCCGGATAATTCAGTCCAGGATGAGGGGTTAGACCCGCCGGAAGCCGTTAGTACAGAGGATGAAGTCGATACGGATCCTGATGGATCTATCGGTGTGGAGGATGTAGCTGAGGGAGAGAAGGATGGGTGAGCCAGGCACGGTGGTGTCCGCAAAGGATGTTAAGAAGCTGCGTGATATGACGGGTGCAGGTATGATGGAGTGCAAGCGGGCATTGATGGAAATGGAGGGTGATATTGAGAAGGGGGTTGACCTTCTCCGGGCAAAGGGAGCTGCCAAAGTCGCGAAGCGTGCTGGAAAATCTGCGAATGAGGGGACGATCGGGAGTTATGTGCATTTCGATAATATGACTGCTGTGATTGTTGAATTGAACTGTGAGACCGACTTTGTTGCGAACACAGATGATTTTAGGGCACTTGCGAAGGACCTCGCTCTTCATATTGCATCATCTGCACCTATCGCTGTCTCTCGGGACCAAATTCCGGACGAGGTTCTTGAGCGAGAGCGAAGCGTCTACTTGGAGCAAGTTAAAGAAGGGGACGCTAAGCCTGAGCATATCGTCGATAAAATAGTCGAAGGAAAGATGTCTAAGTTCTTGAAACACAATACGTTACTTGCTCAAGATTTTGTCAAGGATCAGGACAAGACTATTGAGGAGTTGATCACAGAAGTATCTTCCAGAACCGGCGAGAAGATCGGTGTCGGTCGATTTTTCCGGATAAAGGTGGGCGAGGAACCCGCGTAAGTTTGTTTCTCAAATTGCCGGTGACGAAAAGGGATTTCTAAACCGAATTCGATGAACCAGACCTCTCAAGAGCTTAAATATCAAAGGGTTATGCTGAAGCTCTCTGGTGAGGCTTTGGCAGGTGACAAGGGCTTTGGTATCACACCGGAGGTTGTTGATCGCCTAACGGACGAAATCGGGTCCGTTGCCTCAATGGGTGTCTCCTTGGGAGTTGTGATTGGCGGCGGCAACATTGTGAGGGGTGCGATTGCTTCCCGCTCCGGAATGGATCGAGTTCAAGCCGACTACATGGGGATGCTCGCCACAGTCATAAATGCTCTGGCAGTTCAAGACCTTCTGGAGCACAAGGGAATTGAAACCCGAGTTATGACTGCTATTCGGATGGAGGAGGTTGCGGAACCGTATATCCGTCGTCGCGCATTACGGCACATGGAGAAGGGACGCGTTGTGCTTTTTGCTGGAGGTACTGGAAACCCCTATTTCTCTACAGATACAGGTGCAGTGCTTCGTGCGATTGAAATGGGATCTGATGTTGTAATAAAAGCAACCAAAGTCAGGGGTGTCTACACAGCTGACCCGGTCACAGAGCCTGATGCGGAGTTCATTCGGGAGATCTCGTTTCAGGAAGTCGTGGCGCGTGAACTTGCGGTTATGGATACGCCAGCTGTTGCGCTTTGTAAGCAAAACTCTTTGCCTATCATTGTTCTGGACTTGGGAGAGCAGAGTGCTGTCTCAAGAGCCATCTTTGGTGAGCCAGTGGGAACCCTAGTATCCTAGTAGTCATTGCCAAAGGTGATTAGTTAAATACTACTGAAGCCTGTGCTCTTTGACCTGAGCTTAGTGGAGGAAGTTTATGCCGACCGTTGAGGATGCTAAAACGCGAATGGAGGCGGCACTCGAAGCACTTCGGCGCGAATTCGCGACGGTTCGGACGGGAAAAGCTACCCCTGCGCTTCTGGACACGGTCCGTGTCGAAGCCTACGGATCGAAGATGCCCCTGAACCAGCTAGCTACAATTAGTACTCCAGAATCCAGCCTATTGGTCGTGCAGCCATTTGATAAAACCCTCCTAGCTGATGTAGAGCGTGCGATCATGACTGCAGATCTGGGTCTGAATCCAGCTAACGATGGGAACATTATCCGCATTCCGATTCCTCCCTTGAATGAGGAACGTCGACAGGAATATGTAAAGCTTCTGCATAGAATGACTGAGGAAGGAAGAGTCTCGATTCGCCACGCGCGTCGAACAGTAAGGGACGAGCTCCACCAGCTTGTCCGAGATCATGAACTCAGTGAGGA
>Ga0208881_1000127_pt1 | contig 25095 bp, 19 predicted proteins | sample Knorr_S23_td_AAI_FD_185610 | JGI IMG/M metagenome (GOLD analysis project Ga0208881, IMG submission 185610) | Marine microbial communities from Southern Atlantic Ocean transect - Knorr_S23_td_AAIW_ad_876m_LV_B (SPAdes) (version 2) | ecosystem: Environmental > Aquatic > Marine > Oceanic | place... | reverse complement strand
CGACTCCCATCACCACCTGCGTGTGATCCCAATCGTTGAGACCCATTTGGACAAGTCTTGGCTCTGGCACGCTGTCCACACTCATCACGAAGACGACTGCAGGTCGTGTATCACGGGTGGAGGCACCTGGACTGTCTCCACCACCGGACCTTTGGCCGGCCCCGAACCGACCGCGTCCACCTCGGCCGCCACCCAAGTCCTGCATCACAGCACGCATCTCATCCTGACTGATCTCTCCACTCTCGACTTGCGCACGAAGTTCCTGAAGCTGAGCCATAACGCTGCCTTGATCACCCTGACCATCTCCCGAAGGGCTATCACCCTCTCCGCCTGTAGCTTCAGCACTTTCAGATTGAGGCCTGCCATCCCGACCTCCCCCACGGCCGCCGCCAAAACCCTGCCCACCTCGGCTGCCACCACGTCCTCCCCGCATGAACTGCGTCAGATCCATCTCATCTATGTTGAGACCCAAGGCCATCGCTGCCGGACCTACATCAGAGGTCTGCACGATTGCATTATTTGGAACCAATACCACATCCAATGCCTCGTCTATCAAGACCTCGACCTCGGCATTCATACCCGGTTTCAGGAGCTCCAAACTATTGTCCAAACTCACGATCACCGGGAACATCGTGACATTCTGAACAACCGTAGCCTGGGGCTCTATCTTGTCAACCACACCCTGGAACGACTGATCGGGGTAGGCTTCGACGGTCACAATGGCCTCCAAGCCGGAGGCTAGCTGGCCCATATCAGTCTCATCCACCAACGTCCTGACCTGCATCTCCTTTAGGTTCGCCATCATAAACAGCACCGTGCCACCCGAGACATTCTGTGAAGCCGACTGGATAACTACGCCTTCTTCGACGCTTTTTTGGATGATTGTCCCTGCCGTTGGTGCTCGGATGCGAACATCATTCAGTTGGAGTATAGCGAGGTCGTGGTTGGTCTCAGCCTTCACAAGACTTGCCTGCGAGTTCGCGAACTCAAGACGGGAACTCTCATGCTCCTGTGGCGTGATCACTGCGGCCTCTAGAAGCTTATCTGACCGCTCGAGTTGAGCTTCAGAAATCTCGAGTCTCGCCTGTGCGACAGCCAGATCGGCCTCAGTCTGGTTGAATCTGTTTTGCACATCGCGCGGATCGATATCAGCTAGGAGTGATCCGGGCCCAACCTGATCCCCAACATCCGCGTGCAGGCGCAAGATTTCGCCCGAAGCCTTGGACTTGACTTCTACCGTGCGAATCGGCTCAACCGTGCCGGTAGCCTCTGCTCTGATAGATAGGTTACCACGACTGACTTCTACAGTCGTGTAGGCCGACACTTCATTTGCCGCCTCGCCACCAGTACCACATGCTGAGGCCACAACAGCAACCATGCCGGCCAAGGCCAGCGTTAGGGCTCTCTTCGTCATACCATCGTCTCCACCGGCTCGGTCAAGAAGTCTCTCTCAATCATGCCGTCTTTGAGATGCACCTGTCGTTTCGCATATCCTGCAATGTCTCTCTCATGCGTTACCAAAACAATCGTTTGTCCTTGTTCATTAAGCTGGGCTAGCTGAGCCATGATATCGCTACTTGTAACAGAGTCCAAGTTACCGGTCGGTTCATCTGCCAATAGTATCGCCGGATCATTCACAAGCGCCCTTGCCATAGCAACCCGCTGGCGCTCACCTCCAGACATCTCGGGTGGGCGGTGATCTATTCGATCACCCAACCCGACTAACTCCAGCTTCTCAGCGGCGAGGCGGCGGCGATCTTTGCCTCTAATTCCAGCGTAGATCAGCGGCAACTCGACGTTGTGCAGGGCCGTCGCGCGTGGTAGTAGGTTGAACGTCTGAAAAACGAAACCGATATCTCTATTTCTCACACGCGCTAGTTGATCCTCAGAAAGCTCACTCACAAGCTGCCCATTCAGCCAATACTCTCCGGCGGTAGGCGTATCAAGACAGCCAATCATGTTCATGAGTGTAGATTTTCCGCTCCCGGAAGGGCCCATGACCGCTACGAACTCCTCTGCTCCGATTTCGAGGTCCACAGCCCGAACAGCGTGCACCGTCTCCGCCCCGAGCACGTAGTCTTTGACCAAGCCGGTTGCACGGATTATCACCTCACTCACAGTTCTCTCCCTAGAATCGCTTCAAGCTCTGCCCGGGCTATCACGTAGTCATATCGCGACGTAACGACCGTAGCGTCTGCTTGGCTCGCAGCTGACTGGCTTATCAACACATCTAGGATCGTCGAGACTCCAACCGCGTATCTTTCCCGTACAACCCTAAGATCCTCAGCTGCGACGCGCGCGGCTTCCTCTGCAATTTCGATGGCACGCTCAGCAGTACGGAGGCTGTATAAGGCATTATCGGCTTGCTGACGTGCAGCAAGCCGAGTGTCATCCTCTTGCAGACGAGAAACCCGATAGCTGAACTGTGCCCGATCAATCGATGACTGTCGCTGGAAGTTATTAAAAATCGGATAGGACATCGAAAATCCCATACTCCAGCTGGTCCTGCCACCTGTGAAAGACCGCTCCTGATTATTCCAGTTGTAACCAGTGCTCATCGAGATGGTGGGGAAGTAACTAGCCTTTGCTGAACGGACGTTGGCCGACGCCGCATTAGCTGCTTGGGTCGCGGCAATAACGGTCGGCGATCCAGATTCTGCCAACTGCATGATCTCTGTCTCAGCCAACGGCAGCATGGTTGGTTCCAGGGTCGCAGGACGGAGCGGTGCCACAGCTACAGATTCCCCTATTTGCCTACCCAAAGCAAACTCTGCAGCACGAAGTGCGGTCTCTCCCTGCAACACTCCCTGCTCAGCATTTATAAAATCCAGTCGCGCACGCAGGGAATCCGAAATGGTCGCCCGGCCGACCTGCGACCGAGCGCGCACGATTTCTAAATTCTGTTGCGCCTGATCCACTCTCTGCCGCGCAACCTCAAGGAGATCTGCTTGCCTAAGCGCACTAAAGAAAAAATTCTTTGTCTGCAGGGTCACAGCAAAGCGTTGGTTCTCTCGTCGTGCTATCGCAGCCTGCATGTCGGCATCTGTCCGATTCATCTCCACAAAGCGAGTCCCGCCCTGGAAAATGGTCACTCGGCCGGACACCCCTGCGCCGTATGAGTCCGAACTCCCACCCACAATCTGTCCCGTGTTGGGATCAAGGATATTCGCACTTCTCAGGGATCCACTCGTACTGGCGCTGAGGCTCGGCAGGAACGCTGCCCATGCGGATCGCCTTGCAAGCTCAGCATTATCTAAAGCTTGATCCTGCTGGAGCATCTGTGGGCTACGGACTAGAGCGAGTTCAATCGCCTCATCAAGGCTCACTGCCTGCTGCCCCAAAATGGACACCGGCCAGAGAATAACGAGACCCACCGTCAGGCAGGAAGCAATCCGGACCACAGCCCGGTACGTGTATTTCATTGGGCTAGTCCCGGTTGCTCCTCTTGTCACCCTGGGTCCGACTTTCATCGAACTCTTGCAGAAGCGCCCTGTATTCAGAGGCCTGCTCCTCGGTGAATACCTCAAGGATTGCTTCCCGAGTCTGTTGGATCAGCGCTTGGTACTGCGGAAGATATGTGGTACGGAACTCTTCGTGCAGCGATCTCATATGCTGCAGTTGGTCCTCCAATATGGAGTCGATCAGGAGCGTTTGAGCTTCAGTGGGCTCAACTTGTTGATACATGGGTGTGCGACGAGGACGATCGGACATCCTGTACCGATCAGCATCGCTCACCGTGCCTTCTTCAACCGGCAGCGCCACCAGACTACCATCACTGACCAGCCCAAGCATGACGCCCGCGCCAAGAACCACCGCTAGTATCACTGCAGTCACAAGTTTCGTTCGAGATCCATGTTCCATTAGAAAACCTCCGAGGCAAAGGCCACTGCATCGCTCGTCTCCGAAGGAGCAAGCGCCACAGGGATTGTCTGTCCTTCGACCCCACTCACCAGGAGTTCCTCGATCCCGACCGGCCTAACAGGAACAGTCGACTGGTTTCTACTAAGGAGTAGTCCAGCCAGAACGGCAGCCAGTAGAGCTACCGGAACAACAGTCCTAGCCCAGGAAGTGATCACCTCACCAACAGTCAACTCGTGTATTAACCGCCGCCGAGCTAACTCGCCCGCTGCATTTTCTAGGATCCATTGGCGAAAACGATACCAGTAACTCGGATCCTGATGCTCTGGATCAAAGTGAGTGAACGCCTCGGCCAACTCTAGGTCAGGCCCTAAGTCATCATTCGAATCGAAATCGTGCGACATCCGTGTAATCATTGAACTTTCCTAATCAAATCTAATCCAATTGGCATCTCTACAAGGGCCTCTTTCAAGGCTTTCCTCGCAAAGTGCAAGTGCGACCGTACTGTCCCCGATGGAATCCCCAACCTCTCGGCGATCTCTCGGTGTTTCCATCCCTCTAGGTCATGCAGCAGCACAACCTCTTGCTGAACCTCGGGTAGTGCAGCAATTGCCTGCTGAAGGATCCCTCTCAGTTCTGAGGTCTCCGCAATCTTATCCGGTGTGGGAATCCGAGACCTCGTCCCCTGTGGCACATCACTAGTCTCTCTTAAGGACTCTCGACGAATCAAATTCCGCGAACGATTCCTTACTATCGTCATGAACCAACCCGCGAACCTTTCCGGATCCCGGCATTCGTCAAGCTGATCCAACGCCACCAAGAATGACTCTTGAGCGGCATCTTCCGCATCCTCATGGCGTCCGGTCACAGAAAGTGCCAAAGCATAGGCAGATTTCTGGTACCTCTCTATGAGCATGCTCAAAGCAAGTTCTTCCCCCCTGCGAGCTCGTAAGACCAACTCGCTATCATCCGGGCGATCGGTTGTTCTTAAAGACACTGAAGTGCAACCCCGTGTTGAGGTTGGTTCATGATCCTCTGGGAGTTGATGGTAGAAACCAGTATTGAGCAATACAGGTAATATCGTCTGCTACAATCTAATAGATACCTAGCTGAGCAGCTTCGTTAAGCTCACTAGATCCACTAATCCACTGCTTCAGAAGGACGATATCCAGCTTGAGCGTTCAATTACGGCCTCGGTTACGTATATCTGAAAAGAAATCTCTAGACTGATCTGTCCGGGGCGGCCTGCTCTGCTCATAAGCTGACTGAAGTTGGTCTAGGTTTAACTCAGAAAGTATACGACCAGCGATTAACGTCTCTCGGTCCGGTGCACCGGCATCCTCAGCGGATATCCAAAACCCGAGCATCAGTAGGGCAGCAGTTTGTGTTTGAGAGCGACCAATTACACGAACAGTCCATTCCTTGCCGTCGATCTCAAGAATGACTTCCTCGGAATCAGACTCCAAGCGAGAAGAGCCAATTTTTCCCTTAGTCTCTCGAGCCTGCTTATCGGTCACACCTCTTCTGCGTTTATTTTGACCCTTCCGCCGATTACGGCGACGCTCCTGGCTGTGATGCAAATGCTTACTGTCTGGGCTACCCGAAGCGTCAGCACTAGGTACAGGGCGATTGGAGGGAACGGTGGGAGGAGTATCCTGAGATTCTGAAACGCTGTCGTTACTATCAGGCATTAATCCACAATGACTTAGCTGATAATCTTAAGAGGGTCGTTTGCGCGTCCGCCTGAAACTCTACGAAGGGTGCGATCTCCATAGAACATCCGAATGTACTTAGCCTGGGTTTGGGTAACCTTACGAACAACCCACACTAAGTGCACATAATTGGGCTCACGTGGCTCATTCCGAACCCTAAGGCCCACCTCCCAAGGCAATCGGTCGCCCTTGCGATTATTACAGGACGAACAGCTAGTTACAACATTCTCCCAGCTATTGTCCCCACCGCGGGACAGGGGGTTAATGTGATCTCGAGTCAGAAATTGCCTGCCCTTGAGGTCAGACTTGCGTCTTCCGCAGTACTGACACGAATAGCCATCACGGGCGAAGAGAAAAGTGTTCGTGACCTGCCGCTTAAATCGTTGTGGGACATGAATATAGCGAACGAGGCGGATCACTGTAGGACAAGGGATCACCTGCCGCTCGGAGCGAAAGTCCTTACCCGCGTCCTTCTCAAGGATTTCAGCTTTGCCATCCAGGATTAGTCGCACAGCTCTACGGGCTGGCACAATGGTTAGTGGCTCGAAAGACGCATTTAAGGCTAAGCAGCTCACCACATCTCCAGATATCGATACCGATTCGCCCAAGAGGCTATTCAGTTCGAAGGTACACCGCGATTGCCTACCACTGCAATGTTACAGATCGGCCCATCAGATACACATCTGGATCACCCTTGGAGCCCCAGGGTTACCACACTGCTACACTTTCCAGAGGACCATCTAAAGTAAAGCGACAGGATCTCGGTCCACTACCAAGCGAACATCTCCACCAGGAACCTTAAATCCGTCGATCAAAGCGCGCACAGCTCTTCCGATTGCAGTCGGTGAGGGACTGCGTAAAAGGAAATGCCAACGCCACCGGCCGTGCAGTCGTTCAATCGGTGCGGGTGCCGGGCCAACCAATTCGACAACTTTAGATTCTTCTGCATTTCGCCCTTGAAGCCACCGACGCAACCAGGCGGCTCCAGCTTCTGCGCTCTTAGCAGTAGCTCTTTGATCTGGACTACTAAGTATCACGTTGACCATTCTCAAATGCGGTGGATAACAGGGTGTCTCACGCGCCACTGTCTCTCGTTCGGCAAAACCTATGAAGTCATGAGCGACTGCAGCCTGAATCGCATAGTGATGAGGAAGTGAAGTCTGAATCAAAACTTCACCCCCTAGCTTACCCCTCCCTGCCCTCCCCGCTACTTGACTAAGGAGCTGAAAGGTCCGCTCACTAGCCCGGAAATCAGGTAAGTGGATCCCGACATCTGCGTTCACCACACCCACTAAAGTCACCTGCGGAAAATCGAGACCCTTTGCGATCATCTGTGTGCCAAGCAAGATATCAACATCCCCCTTGGCTACCCGGTCGAGTATCCGGTGATGGGCCCACTTTCCGGAAGTAGTGTCTACATCCATCCGTGCAATTCTCGCAGACGGGAATGTCTCAACAGTGACCCGTTCGACTTGTTCGGTACCCAACCCGCGATAGGAAAGGTCTCTTGACCCACATCGAGGGCACCGCTCCGGGGCTGGGGCATCGTACCGACAGTGATGACAAATGATTCGTCGTGCAGCTCGGTGATATGTCAATGAGATTGAGCAGTTCAAGCACTGTTCAACCTCACCACATTCCCTGCACTGAACGAATGAAGAGTATCCGCGACGATTTAGTAGCAAGATCACTTGCTCTGCTCGTTCTAGTCGTGCATCCACTGCTGAGACCAATTCCGAAGAAAGCACTCCAGCACCACGTTCATTGACTCGAGGTACCTCAGCGGACTCTCTTCTTTGGACCCTTAGGTCAACCACTCGTACCTCGGGAAGTCTTGCTCCGCCGACACGCTTCGTAAGCTGAAGGTGACGGAACTTACCAGTCCGAGCATTAGTCCAACTTTCTAACGATGGTGTGGCGCTGCCAAGCACACATACGGCTCCAGTTTGACGTGCGCGTACAACAGCGAGATCTCTCGCCAGGTAACGGGGGGCCTCGGACTGCTTGTAGCTTCCATCGTGCTCTTCATCCACAACGATCGCACCAAGATTCGAGAGGGGGGCGAAAAGTGCAGAACGTGCACCCACTGCGATACGACGCCGACCAGTACTCAAACTCCGCCATGCGTCGTAGCGTTCTCCCTCAGAGAGACCGGAATGCAGCACAGCGACCTGGTCACCAAAATGCGCACGAAATCTTGAAACAGTCTGCGGTGTAAGGGCAATCTCGGGAACGAGAACTATTGCACTCCGACCACGAGCAAGGGCCTCGCGGAGAAGCTCAATGTATACGAGTGTTTTACCAGAACCGGTGATACCCTGCAGAAGAAACGGTATAGGTACATCTTCATCGAGCGCACCAATCAGAGCGTCGATCACATTCCGCTGATCCTTCGTAGGAACGAGCTCGGGTGGCTTGGTTGCCGGAATGTTAGCGAACGGATCGCGAAGCTGTTCTTCGTGGAAGATTCCAACCAGACTCTTTGACTCAAGACCTTTTATTACTCCGCGACTGAACCCTTCTTCTTTAATCATATGTGTTAATTCAGAGGCACCTCCCGAACGCTCTAATAACTCATATGCCTCTCGCTGCCGTGGCGTCCTAGCAAAAATCTCGTCCCGTGCCTGCAGTGTGCCGAGGCGGTCGATTAGCCGCACTACCCCTTTGGTCTTCACCGGCGGCTGTGATGGCGGCACCATTTCGTGACCTACGACACCCTGTGCTACAAGAGATCGAATCTCAGGCCATATCGAACCCATCCCTAGCTGCCGCCGGAGTGTCCGAACCCGGAGTGGTTTCCCGTGACGCTCTAGAGCAGCTAGAACACGTTGCTCTCTAGGTCGAAGCTTGTTGAGAGGTGCATCTTCCAGAAGCCTGACGTAGTTCCGCGAAACATCTGAAAGCACAGCTGGCAAAGCAGCTCGGAGTGCTATGCCGAGGGGAGCGATGTAATACTCAGCAATCCACCGGCAAAGGTCGAGAAGTTCAGCAGGCAATTGTGGTGAGTCATCCAGGATCGAGAGCACTGGACGTATCTGCTTGATTTCCAGTGCAGAACCTGGGCCAACCACCCAACCGATATGCTCCTGCCGCCGAAATGGCACCAGAACCCGCGTTCCTGGTTGTGGCTGAGATTCTGTATTGATCTGGTACGTAAAGGTACGATGTATAGGGAGAGGAAGGGCCACGTCCACCCTGAGTTCCAGGTTAGTCAACCTGACAACCCTCTTAAGCAGGCTCCGAAGTTAGACATCCATTAGCAGAAAGATTTCCTGCTGGATATCCCTGGGACTGACCTCTGGACCATCTGGGCCCCAATAGACGTTGATCTCACTTCGAACTCCGATCTCGTCAGGGATGTAAATACCAGGTTCGACAGAGAAGCCTATTCCCGGAACAAGCAACCTGTCATCTCTCGTCTCCAGGTTATCAAGATTCGGACCGCTTCCGTGGAGGTCTATGTCCATCGAGTGTCCGGTCCTATGCACGAAGTACTCACCATAGCCGCGATCTGCAATCAAGGCCCGCGCAACTTGATCAACCTCGTAGCCGCGGACTTCTCCTCCTAATTCAAACTGTTCTCTCAAGAATGTGACGGCAGCGTCTCGAGCATCTCTCACAGCATTCCAGATCTCCTGGGTGCGCGAATCGACCGCACCACTCAGAAGACCCATCCAAGTCTGGTCAGCGAAAACTGCTCCATCAAACGCTCCCCAAAGATCAATCAAGAGCAAATCTCCTGCTGCAATCGTCTCTCCCTTTCCCTCGGGAGAGTAGTGAGGATCTGCCGCAGTGCGGCCGATCGCTACAATGCAATCCGGATTTATTGTGAGTCCATGAGCACGAAGCTGTGAGCGGATCCATTCTGAAAGGTCACCCTCATTGGTTGGTGGTCCGGACTCGACGGCTGCTGCTGCACGGGCGAATGCTTGCTGTGCAACATCAGCCACAATCTCTGCTGCCTGACGATGCATCTGCAGTTGCTCAGGGGTCCAAACCGAATGGAATCGTGATACCAAATCCCCAGAACTCACCGCCTCGACACCGAGACTGAGTATCAATCCTGCCATACCCGCTGGGAGATAGTCTAGGGTTGGCACGGCTGCACCCGGAGAGACCTCCATGGCCAATCGAGTGCATCCATCTAGAAGCTCTCTGAGTTCCGCTTCCATTTCCTGCCAACTTGAATAGGTGCGACTCTCGAAAGGCCAATGACGCCAAGAAGAAGCTTCTATTGCATGGATTAGCGCTACGGGCCGGCCTTTTTCTGGAATTAATACGAACCCACGGCGGGTCGTCTTGCCCATACCCAGCAATTGAACAGCTATCGGGTTGACTCCATGGAACTCATACAAAAACCAGCCGTCGAGATCCTGATCGCGCAAAGCCCGTTGAACTCGCTCAATTCCATCGGGACTACATAGTAAAGCAGTGCTCACACCGGGTTCGCCTCGCAGTAATAGGATGGAAGCGGAAAGATTGTCTTACCCTTGTTCTTCTTCAGGGCGAAAGAGCGGGAGTCCGCTGGTGTCAGGTCTCACGTCATCGGCTGCCACATGATCATGATCCCCCTCTTCCTCTGGTTTTGAAGTTGGAGCAGCCGGTATAACCTTCAAGTTATTGAAATCAGGGTCTTCACTCTCAGGAGTCAGATTCAAGGCCAACCCGAGCTCAGCTGTAGCTACACTCTTTGGTGCAACCCTGACCGGTACTCCAGCCTTGCACCCCTTGAGCAATTCCAGCCCTAGAATGCGTTCTCTCGTGAGTAATCGATGGATCTCTCGCCCTTTCATAATACCCGTTCTTACTCCCTTCCACCCCCACTTTTTCCAGGTCCTGCGAAGGATTTCCAATTTTTCTCGGAACGAAAAGGTTTTAATCAAATCAGGAAATGGCTCACTCACGTCCGACCGTAACATCATCCGTTCATTTGACCAATCTTCAACATGTAGATTTTCGATCCCGGATTCTCGCAGGAGCTTTCTCCATTCAACTGCCATCAGTGGGGTCGCGCCTAAGTAATCTGCCAAAACCGACCTTCTGGGCTCATGCACTGGGCTCTTCCAAACGAGTTGGAGCAACACTATAAACCCGGTGGGCTTCGTCACTCGAACCAACTCAGCGATTGCCTCACCTGGCTCACAGTGGTTTGCGAGCCCGATTTCACCGATCGTGACATCGAAAATCTCGTCTCGATAGGGAAGCGATGATGAAGGTCCAGACTGGAACTGGATTTTGTCTGCGATCCCCTCACTTAGGCCGCGCTTCGCGGCCTGTTCCACGAGATCCGGAGTGATATCAACTCCAAAGCCCTGGACGCCGAACTCTCTAACGAAGTACTCAAGCGAGACTCCCAGGCCACAGGCGACATTCAGAACTTCGACACCTTCAGACATGGCCGTAAGGATCCCTATGTGATGGTAGAGTTCAGCACCTCCTGAGAGGAAAAGTCTACGGGGACTGATCCGCAGGAGGTCGAGCATCGCAGGAACGTTGGGCAAGTTTTCCATCGTTCCATATTCAGTTGGTGTCATGGGGAAGAAAAGTAGCTAGCGGGTCAAGACGGGCAACGAGACACCTATCAAGGCTTTTCCAGCCCCGCCAACCCACGGATGACTGCCACCACTCCCTGCCCAAGACGCTGTGGGTTATAGCCACCTTCCAAGAGAGCGATGACCTTTCCGTCACAGTCAGCTGCAGCATCCTCCACGATACGTCTGGTCATCACATATAGATCATCGGGTTCAAGAAGCATTCCCCCAAGCGGGTCTTCGGCCATTACATCGAAACCGGCTGAGACTAACACAAATTCCGGCGAAAACTTTTTCAGAATTTGACCAAGCGCTTGGTCAAATGCGTGTAAGTAGTCCGCTCGTGGAGTTGCAATCGGGAGTGGAACATTGAGCGTATAGCCTTTCCCATCATCCCGGCCCCTCTCATTCGCACTACCAGTGCCCGGATAGTGCGGAGACTGGTGCAACGATAGGAAGTATACTGTCGCGTCTCCATAGAACGCATCCTGTGTGCCATTTCCGTGGTGTACATCCCAGTCGATAATGAGGACTCGATCCGCGTAACCTTCTGCCTGAAGCCACCGCGCAGTGACAGCGATATTATTAAAGAGACAGAAGCCCATTGCTTGTCCTGGCGTAGCGTGATGACCTGGGGGCCTCGTGGCAACGAATGCATTACGAATATCACCTCGAGCGACTGCCTTGGTCGCAGCAATCGCTGTACCCACACTTCCTAATGCAGCATTCCAGGATTGGGAGGACACCTTGGTATCCGGATCGATTGCGATAATGGAATTTTCGTCCTCAGCACGCTGACAAGCCGCCCGCACTTGCTTGACATGATCCTTCGTGTGGACGAGAAGCAAATCGTGTTCGGTCCCATCTGCTGCTTCCATCTGCTCAGCATGACCATGAAGCATCAAAAGGTCATTTCCCACACTTGATGCGAGCGCCCGAAGACGACCCTGATGTTCAGGGTGACCCCAACCCGTGTCATGAAGGGAAGAAGAAGGGTGAAGAAAGAAGCCCGTTTTCTCACTCATCGGTTTCGCTGAAGCATGATTTCAATACAGAGGCAAAAAGGACTAAAGACTTCAGCAAACAGCCTGCTAAATGCTCTGGGTAGAAGCACTGAGGGACGCGATCCTCTCCTGTACGGAACGAACTTCCCTTTGGCGTGACTTTAGCGCGATGATCGCATCGCAAGCAGCAGAGGTCGCTGACATTGTTGTCAGATAGGGCAATTTGTGAGTTATAGCGGCTCGGCGCATGGCATAATCGTCGTACTGGGACTTCTTGCCGAGGGGCGTATTAATAAGGAGGGCGATATCACCGGTAATAATATGATCCACAATGCTCGGCCGTCCTTCGTTGACCTTGTAGACTCTTTCCGCCGGGACGCCCAAACGCTCTAGGTAATCTCTTGTTCCCTGAGTCGCCATAATCTCAAAGCCCAAATCACGGAATCGTCGCAAGATCGGTGTTACCGTCTCTTTATCGCTGTCGTTGACTGTCACAATGAGAGTCCCCTCTTCCGGCAGCGGGTTCCCTGCTGAAATCTGAGCCTTGGCGAACGCCATCCCGAATGAGTCGTCGAAGCCCATCACCTCTCCAGTCGACCGCATTTCAGGCCCAAGTAGTACATCAACATCAAACCGGTTAAATGGGAATGCAGCTTCTTTGACTGCGACACCTGGAACCGGCGGCTCTTCTTGAACGCCCAGATCGACAAGCTTCTCACCTGCCATGACACGAGCTGCGAGACGAGCCAAAGGTACGCCCGTTGCCTTACTCACGAACGGCACGGTCCTAGAGGCCCTTGGGTTCACTTCAAGCACGTAAACAACCTCGTCCTTGATTGCGTACTGCACATTCAGCAGTCCGACTACACCAAGTTCGAGCGCAAATTTTCTGGTTAGTTCACGGATCTCTTCCAAGACCGCCCCCGAGAGTAAGTAGGGGGGCAGCACACACGCCGAATCTCCTGAGTGGACACCTGCATCTTCAATGTGTTGCATGATTCCGCCAATCACGACGTGAGTTCCGTCGCAAAGTGCGTCTACGTCTGCCTCGAAAGCATCCTCGAGGAATGAGTCGATCAGGACCGGGCGATCTGAGGAAGCATGAATTGCATCCTCAAAAAATGTCCGCAGAGACGTTTCATCGTATACAATCCGCATCCCGCGCCCACCGAGTACATAGCTCGGTCGGACTAAGATCGGAAACCCTATCCTGCCTGCTACACTGACCGCTTCTTCTTCACTAGCTGCTAAACCGTTATCGGGCGTGCGCGCACCAATCTTTCTACATACTTCATCAAAACGGTCCCGATCTTCCGCTCGATCGATTGCATCCACCGAAGTCCCTAGTACACGGGCACCTAGTTCCTCAAGTCCATGAGCAAGTTGGAGGGGCGTCTGCCCTCCCAGTTGAAGCACGACACCTTTTGGCTTTTCAAGATGAACGATCTCGGCAACATCCTCGAGCGTGAGGGCTTCGAAGTAGAGCTTGTCACTCACGTCGAAGTCGGTAGATACCGTCTCAGGGTTAGAGTTGATCATGATCGTCTCATAGCCAGCTTCTCGCAGAGCGAGAACCGCTTGCACGCAGCAGTAGTCGAACTCAATGCCCTGCCCGATTCGGTTCGGTCCACTCCCGAGGATCACCACTTTCTCACGATCTGAGGGTTCGCTTTCAGTCTCATCCTCATACGATGAGTAGTAGTAAGGGGTTTCGGCTGGAAATTCTCCTGCACAGGTGTCAACCACGTTGTAGGTCGGCCGTATTCCTCTATCCCATCGTCTTTCACGGACGTCGGATTCCTCTTCTCCTCTCAACGCCGCCAGTTGAAGGTCACTGAATCCTTCACGCTTCATATGTCGGAGAAGTTCTGTCGTCACTTTCTCCGCCTCTGCATATCGCTTTTCCCATTCAACGCACTGGACAAGTTGATCCAAGAACCAGGGATCAATTTTGGTTGCAGCAAAAATCTCGTGTACACCTAGCCCGGCTTCGAGGGCTCGTTTGATCTGGAATGGTCTGTGTGGCGTAGGACGCCTCAGGGCCACCAAAAGTGATTCTCGATCTTCCCCAGTTAGTCCATCGTCCTTGAGGCGTTCTGAAGTAACCCAACCGTGTCGTCCAGTTTCGAGACCTCGGAAACCCTTTTGCCACGCGCTCCGGAATGTGCGTCCAATCGCCATGGTCTCACCGACCGACTTCATCTGGACACCGAGCGTGTCATCAACTTCAGGGAATTTTTCAAAAGCGAACCTTGGGACTTTGACAACCACGTAGTCGAGAACCGGTTCAAACGATGCAGGTGTTGTCTTCGTTATGTCGTTCGGCAATTCATGCAGATGGTACCCGACGGCGAGCTTTGCACCTATCCGAGCGATCGGGAAACCAGTGGCTTTGGATGCAAGAGCTGATGAGCGAGACACTCTCGGGTTCATCTCAATTACAAGCATTTCACCGTCATCTGGATTCACTGCGAACTGGATGTTACAGCCACCTGCCTCGACACCAATTTCCCGTATAATCGCAATCGCAGCGTCGCGCATTCTCTGGTACTCGACATCAGTTAGTGTCTGAGCTGGAGCTACTGTGATTGAATCCCCGGTATGGACCCCCATCGGGTCAAAGTTTTCGATTGAACAAACCACGATGACGTTGTCGATACCGTCCCTGACAACCTCGAGCTCATATTCCTTCCATCCGATCACCGATTGGTCAATGAGTACTTCGGTGATCGGCGAGGCATCAAGTCCTTTCTTCACCTGATCTTCGAAGTCCTTCCGATTGTAGGCTATACCGCCACCAGTTCCTCCGAGAGTGAAGGATGGTCTTACAATCGCAGGATACCCTGTGTCTTCGACGATATTGATCGCTTCCTCAACTGTCCCTGCAAAACCACCACGGGGCACCTCAAGCCCAATGCGCTCCATCGCCTCGGTGAACTGCTCACGATCTTCAGCCATCTCAATGGAGCGATCGTTTGCGCCAATCAGCTCCACACCGTGTTTCTGAAGGATGCCCGCGCGGTGCAAATCCATCGCGACATTAAGCGCAGTCTGTCCGCCCATGGTGGGGAGGAGTGCGTCAGGGTGCTCGCGCTCAATTATTTTCTCAACCCAATCTGCGGTGATTGGCTCAATGTAAGTCTGATCCGCTAGGTCCGGATCAGTCATTATCGTTGCCGGATTAGAGTTCACTAAGACAACCCGATACCCCTCTTCCTTTAAGGCGCGGACAGCCTGGGTACCGGAATAGTCAAATTCGCAGGCTTGACCGATAATAATCGGGCCAGAGCCCAGGATCAGTATGGTTTCTAGATCGTCGCGTCGTGGCACGTAGTAGCTACTAAATCGGGTTGCGCAACGCGGAGAGCCCTGGAGTTACCCCTCACCGCTCTTTCCTGCCTCCCTTCGAATAGCGGTAAAGAGAACCCAGGCAAAGCCACCCCAGACGAAACTTACGACCAGGACCATTGTGATCCATGTAGCTGTCGTCATAGGTGGCTCCCAGCCCTGCGGGCGGTCTCAGATGTCGGTTTTATAAAGAGATTTGGTGGGGCTTCTACACTACCAAGTGCGAAGCCGGCGTAAGGTGGCGGAAGCGTGTTGGGGCTGCAAGCCACGTACTAATTCTTCACCAGTATCGCAGCATCCGCAGTGTCCCATGTAGACTCAGTAGAACCGCGGTTGCGCGCACCGATTTTCGAGGAGCGGAATGGTTAACGGACCCCCATTCCAGCTAAAAGTTAATCGGATCAAGATGATTCGGATTCTACGTCAACTCTGAAGATCCTCTCCCCTGATTTGAAGCTGATCGGCAACAGTCCGAAGAGCATTAATGATGTTCTGAATGTGTTCTACACGCTCAAGTCCAATCAAATCAACACCTTTTTGGACTTCATCTCTACTGACGCCTGCCGCGAATGTCTTGTCCTTCAACTTCTTGGTCACCGACTTGGGCTTCATATCGTCGATCCCATTGGGCCTGACAAGACAAGTGGCATACACAAGTCCGGAAAGCTCATCACAGGCGATGAGCACTTTATCAAGTTCGCTCTCAGGTTCAACACCTGTGAAATCAGCGCGATGTGCGAGGATGGCATGGAGAACTTCTTCGGGATACCCCTCTTCCCTGAGTTGAGCGACGGCTGTAAGTGGGTGCTCCTCAGGGTGTTTCTCCCAGTCTAGGTCGTGAAGGAGGCCCGCAAGGCCCCAGATGTCCTCATCACCACCACGGAGTGGTGCATAGTACCGAACAGCAGCCTCAACAGCATACATGTGCTTGCGTAGACCTTTGTTTTCCACCCATTCCTCAAGCAGAGCAACAGCTTCTTGGCGACCAGGCATCTTAACCTTTCAAAAAGATTTGGTTTTCGACCGAACCTGTACGCGCAATGCTCGGGGCGGTCAACCCGCTGTCTACTGATCACTATTGGCTTTCGCTACTTCTCAACCGACTGATTTAGTAGCTAGATACGGGAAGAGGGGCACAGATGGCTTACTGCACAGGCTCCACAACGAGGCTTACGCGCGTCGCAGACTCGACGGCCATGCCAGATCAAGAGGTGCGATAGCATCGTCCAGTATTCGTTTGGAAAGATCGATATCAGGTCACGTTCGATCCTCTCAGGAGTCTTCTCTTTTGTGAACTTGAGCAGTGTGGAGAGGCGTTTTACGTGTGTATCCACTACGACTCCTTCATCAATCCCAAAGGCGTTGCCAAGTATCACATTCGCCGTCTTGCGTCCAACGCCAGGTAAGGCTGAGAGTTCAGCCATGGTGCTTGGCACGTCACCTTGATGTTCCGCCTCAACTCCCTGGGCGAACCCGATGATGTTCTTAGCCTTATTCCGGAAGAATCCAGTGGATCGAATGATGTTCTCCACATCGTTCTGGATGCTTGAAGCCAGTGATTTCGCGTCAGGATAACGGCGGAACAACTCGGGGGTCACCATATTCACGCGCACATCTGTGGTCTGGGCTGACAATATCGTTGATACTGCCAGTTGAAACGGATCGTCGAATTCTAGCTCGCAGTGAGCATCGGGATACTCCTCTAGTAGCAGGTCGTACACCTCCTGAGCTCGAGCAATACGAGCCTTCTTGGACTCTCTAGGCATTCTGAGTAACTCGGAAGAAAGGGAGAGTAGAAGGAACAGGATCCGCTTGATCGCTGGTGCTAGGACTCACCATTTCAACTGCACCTGGCACAGATGAAACATATGCAAAGAACCGAGCTAGAAGCTTAAGCACCTCTCCGGACGTTTCTAACGCATGAAGTTGGTCCAATTCACCACCCGGTAACTGACTCGAAAAGTCATCCATTCCATTCCGTACGACCGCCTGGACCCAACTACTAGCCTCCGATACTGGCGCTTCAGGAATCGGCACGATAACAAAACCCGGGCGATCGGGTCGAAGACCTGCAATCAAGAGCGAGTGGAGGGTTCCACGATTTGAAAGTACCCAAAAAACACCATCAATCGACTCAGGAGTATCTGAATCTGCACCAGACATCCAAAGGAGGTGCTGTGGAAGTTGCAGATACCCTGAAGATTCCGGAGGTATCGGTTGTCCGCCCCGATGATTCTTGACCAGATCGCGGGTCACGTCTTCACTGAGCAGATAGATGGGACATCCAGCCTGATTGAAATGTACAGCTTGGAAGACCAGCATGACGTATTGATAGATGGTCTCCGGTAGCGCAGTGGGCCCTTGAATCTCTCTTACAAAGGCATCCACACGTCCCATCGCGAAAAAGGTGTTCAGGTCTGAGAGATCGGCATCTTGATTCTTCGCTTCCTCCTCAATTTCGACAATTAATTCATCAAGAAGATCTTGGTCGGGAAACGCAAGTTCGTATGGAGTAAATCGGGCGTAGGAGTCGTGGAGCGTCATGGACGCGAAGCTAGACGGGATGGGCGCTACACGGAAGCTGACACCCAATCGTATCCCGAATCACAAGGCTTACAGGAGAGATAGGGTGCAGTACTTCCCTAGAAAATCAGCTTAAGACCCTTCTCCACTTGAGTTGAGCATAGCGGAGGTAGGGCTTTGCCATCGGGCTTGGACGGTCTTAGCTAACCAGTTGTTTGCTAACCGGAGTATGACCACGACGATCACAAACTGGATCAGCACTGTGCCAACATTATAGGGACTAAATAGTGTCCATGTTGCGGCAACATCGTCCGAACGAGCTTCCCACAACCACCACAGGGCGAGAACAACCGCTTCGACTGCAACGAGTCGCATCGCCCAGTCCCACCAGGCACCGATATGGATGTCTGAACCTTCCTGGTTGATGAATTTCTCTCGCCACTTAGTAACCCCATAACGGAGTACCGCGAAAGCGAAGAAGAAACCAGAAAGCATCAGACCCACACCCCAAACCCAATCTTGGTTCTGGAAGATCCCCAACTTCAAGGCGCTTGGGATTCCGAAGAGGATTCCCGCTAGACCGACAGCCATAATCGCCCGACTCCGCGCCATTCCAAGATCTATAAGAATTCTGCTCGCAAGCTCAATCATCGCGACCAAACTGGTCCAGGCCGCAAATACAAGAGCCAGGAAGAAGAGCCCTTGGAATAACCGCCCACCCGGGATCTGCTGGAATAGTTGAGGAACCCATATAAACGTTAGTCCCTCATTACCTGCTCCTACGATTTCACTGGCAGCTTCCGGCATAACCGAGAACACCGTGCATAAAACCATGATGCCGGCTAGAAGAGACATCGAGTTATTCCCAAAACCGATCACGAATGCGTTCAGTGCAGTATCCTCATCCGCTCTCATATACAGAGCGTACGTGAGTACCAAGCCCCAACCCGCTCCGGTATCCCAAGCATTTTGCGTGAGGGCCTGGATCCAGATCTCATAGTTCGCTAATGCAGCCCAGTCAGGCGTGAACAGAAACTCAAGGCCTGCGCTGGCACCCGGCAGCGTGACCGCCCGCACTGCGAGTACCATGATAAGAACGATGAGGCTAGGGATTAGAAACTTTGCCGCAGTTTCAATCCCCTTCACTCCCCTTGAGACGACGAAGAGCCCCATTAACATGGCAACTACATGGGTAATGAGAGCCCCGCCCGTGGAATGAAAAGAATCCCAAAACGCACTCGGTGTCGCCCCAGGAACTTCACCCGTCAGGGTTCCAACGAAAAAGCGAATCGTCCACCCCATTACCACGCTGTAGTAGAACATGATCGCCGTAGCTACAAAGGCAATCCACGCGCCCATCCAAGCAAACTTTGGTCCGAGTGTCTTAACGAAGGCCCCGATCGAACCACTGCGTGTCCCCTTCCCCATGCCAAACTCAAGTATGAGGAGTGGCACCGACCAAGCGAGAAGAAAAACCACCCAGGCTACAAGGAAAGATCCTCCGCCATTGCTCGCTGCAATCCGAGGAAAACGCCAAATATTTCCGGTGCCAACAGCCATGCCGAGCATAGCAAGCAGCATACCCCAACGAGAACTGAAGACTTCGGATTTAGACGCCACGGACATCTCCGGATCTTGGCAGAACAAAGCACGGTCGCATGGCTGAGCCATTCGACCGCAGGTCGAGTATAGGGTCGAGGCGACCCCCTGGGTACTTAACTATCACCTCATATGTCTAACCGGCGCTTGTTTTAAAGCGTGTGATCAAGCAAGAAATACAACTCAAGCTATTCACGGTTTATATGAATTAGTCCGAGCTGCGGACTTAACCTCGGATCGATGTCCGAGTTATAGAATCAAGAAAGCCGATCGGTGATCCAGTTTACAACCTGATCTCCCCCTATTCGTTCCTGTTCAAGGCTGTCGCGATCCCGGACCGTCACCGTGCCATCCTCTGTGCTTTGTCCGTCGACTGTTATACACCATGGCGTTCCAATCTCATCCTGCCGACGATATCGCCGACCAATCGCACCCGATTGATCATAGAATGATGGTATTCCTGACGACCGTAGATCACCCATCAGCTTCATCGCGATCTCTGGCATCCCGTCCTTCTTCACGAGAGGAAATACCGCAGCTTTAAGTGGTGCTAACTTTGGCTTTAATGCGAGTAAAACCCTTTTTTCACCCTCGACTTCTTCCTCCCGGTACGCATCCGCCAGTAGAACAAGCAGCGTGCGGTCTACCCCCATTGATGTCTCTACTACGTAGGGGATATAGCGTTCATTGGAAGTCGGGTCGATGTATTCAAGACGTTTTCCAGAGTACTCCTGGTGGCGAGCGAGGTCGTAATCAGTGCGGTTGTGGATGCCTTCGAATTCCTTCCACCCAAAGGGGAATTCGTACTCGATATCAAACGCTTTCTTACAATAGTGTGCCAACTCATCTGCCCCATGTTCATGAAACCGCAACTTCTCTGGCCGAATTCCGAGCCCGAGGTGCCATTGCATACGCAAGTCTTTCCATTCCTCAAAAACGTGCTCGTCATCTCCAGGCTTCACAAAAAACTGCATTTCAGCTTGTTCAAACTCGCGTGTGCGAAAAATGAAGTTTCCGGGCGTAATCTCATTCCGAAATGCCTTCCCGATTTGCGCGATACCGAAGGGGACTTTCTGTCTCGTCGTACCCTGAATGTTCAAGAAATTCACGAAAATTCCCTGAGCCGTCTCAGGTCGCAAATACACAGTGGCGGATGAATCTTCAACCGGTCCCATAAATGTCTTAAACATCAAGTTGAAGAGCCGAGGTTCAGTAAAAGCCTCTTTTGTGCCACATACTGGACACTGCCCATCCCTTACCTTAGGCAAGTCCATCCGAAAGCGACGATGACAGTTAGTGCACTCGACTAGCGGGTCGGTGAAGCTTTCTACGTGACCGGAAGCCTCCCAGACACGAGGATGCATTAGGATGGACGCATCCACACCCTCAACGTCTTCACGCTGATGTACCATCGAGGACCACCACAACTCCTTGACGTTGCGCTTGAGTTCAACTCCTAGAGACCCATAGTCCCATACAGAGCCAGTCCCCCCGTAGATCTCCGATGATTGGAAGACATACCCTCGCCGCTTGGCGAGCGATACAAGCTTCTCCATCAGATCCGCAGTCACCATAAATCCCTTTATTTTCAAGGCCTTCCGACAGGAGCAGATAGGCTGGAAAAGGTACCGGAGGCGCCTAGCCCGATCAACGTCATATCTGTAGCGAACCGGGAGAACAACTCGGGGTATGAGCTACCGGGTATTAACTACAACAGTTAAGATCAACTTATGATCACTTTTACAGACCGCGCTCGAGAGGTTGTTCTCTCATTGCTTGAAGAGAGTGAGGGTGAACTAGAGGCCTTACGGATCACCATGAGACAGGCCGACAGCGGCTTGAAGCCCCATTTCGACCTCACCTTGGTCGGAGCTGATGAGCGTGAGTCGGACGATCAACAGGAAGACGTGGGTGGATTCTCAATTTTGGTCAAGGAAGATCTAGTAAGCCAACTTGAGGGTGCGACAGTCGACTACGTGGAGAGGATTAACGAGAGCGGGTTTGAAGTGCACACCGTAGGGCCGGATGAACCCAAGAAATCTCAAGATCCACCACAAGGTCAGATTGCGGACCGAGTTCGTGAGGTCCTTGAGGTTCAGGTGAACCCAGCAATCGCAGCACATGGGGGAATGATCTCTCTGGTGAACGTCGAGGAAACAGACATCTTCGTCGAGATGAGTGGTGGTTGTCAGGGTTGTGCGCTTTCCGCTGCGACTCTCCGACAAGGGGTGGAACGCATGCTGCGAGAAGCTATCCCAGAGCTCACAGGCGTCCATGACATTACCGATCACTCATCGGGCGAAAACCCCTACCTCTAGTTCAGTTCTGTGTAGTTGGTTGTAGGCAAATCTGGCCTGAAATCTCAAAAAATAGTATCTCACTACCGCTAAATTATATGCTTGAATACAAACGGGCCCCCAACCCCTGAGGGCTGGGAGCCCGTTAGGACTCAAGCAGCACAATAAGAGAGGGCCGCGCCGCAGCCCTCTAGCTCACCACCCGCCTGTTTTGCCTCACCTTCTCCATGTACTTCTGGAAGAAAAACTTCTGGATGTCCAACATGTCGATCTCGCGGCCCTGGATGTAGGACTGCTCGATGTCGCTGGTCATGTCCAGCGGGGTTCCGGTCGTGATAAGGAGCGTCGCCTGCTTTCCGGGCTCCAGTGAACCCACCCTGTCGCTGATCCCCATGAACTCCGCAGCGTTGATCGTCACTGCTTTAAGTGCTTCTTCTTCAGGGAGTCCAAAGGCCACGGCAACCCCTGCTTCCCATGGCAGTCGGTTCGTGTAGAGGGCTCCCGAGCCACCTGAGATAGCAAACCTTACTCCCGCTTCGTAAAGGCGGGCCGGCATGGTGTAGGCTCCGTCGTACCCCTCGTAATCCCGGCCTGGTGCCGCCATGGTCGAGGTGAGGATCACCGGGATATCGTTGGCTACCAGCCGGTCGGCCACGTGAATAGCATCGCCTCCTCCACGGATCACGAGCCGCACTCCCTCTTCCTGGGCCCAGGTGATTGCATCGTTGATCTGGGCGGCACCATCCGCTGACACCACTACCGGGATCTCCCCATCGAGAGCCGGAATCATGGCCGTGTAACGCGAGTCCGTCCGCACTTCTTCACCCGCGGCGGTGGCATCGCGATATGCCCGCGCTTCAGCAAAGAAGTCCTTGAGCTGCTGGACTTGCTCAGCGTAAGTGGGTGGGGGCTCCTGCGGACCGGGCCCGAAGCCACGGCCCCGGCCACCTCGGCCGCCCCGTCCGCCCCGGGGGTTGGGCCAGTTCACGTTCAATGCCGCCGCCGACTCCATGGACATCTCCTCCCAATCCCAACCCTCAAGGCTCATTGCCGACGACATGCCGGAGATGAGGCCACCGCCCGGTGTCGTGAGGGTCACGAGCACGCCGGCGGAGCGGGTGGTGCCGATATGGCGACTCTCCGCGTTGACCGCCACTTCAGCTCGCACGTTGGGGTTGAAGTCACCCAGCTCGTTGACGTCACTCGAAACGTCCACAGAGCCGATCTCACTGATCCCCACCGTACTGTAGGCGTCGATGAGACCGGGGTATATGTGCTTGCCGGAAACGTCCACCACGCGAGTCCCTGTGGGAATCTCTACGTCGGTGCCGATCGCCCTGATCACCCCGTTCTCGAACAAGATGGTACCGTTTTCAATCACTCCGTTTGTGACGGTGTGGATCGTGGCCCCTCTTAATGCCACCGCTTCGGACTGAGGTGGAACTGTCATCCGCACCTGCGCCTTCGCCACGGTTGGTGACAACAGAGAGGTGGCCACAACTACCATTGCTACCGCAAAGGTCACTGTGGTCACACCACCAGTCCTGGACAGATAGCCCATCATGACTCCTCGCTTCTTCATGGTCATAGTCATAGTCAGTTACTCCCTCGCAGGTCGCGCATGTCCCCGTTCCCCGAGATAGAAAGGATGGCCTGTATGAGCTGAGTCCGCTCACGATCAATCTGCTCCCGCATAGCAGCATCCTCTTCGAGAGAGAAGTAACGTCGGCCGTCTACCCAGGTCTGCTCAGCCCGGGTGAACTGAGATAGGGGGTTGCCACTCCAGATGACGAAATCAGCGTCCTTGTCCACCTCGAGCGAGCCCACACGGGCGTCGATAGCTACGGCCTTCGCGGCCTGGTTGGTCACCGTCGAAAGCGCCTGCTCATGGGTGAGACCGGTGCGCAGCAACTTGCCCGCCTCCCAATTCATACGGCTGGAGATCTCGTTGTTGTCAGAGTGGAGCGACGTCACCACACCCGCCTCAATCAGGATACGGGCATTGTACACGGAAGCGTCGTACGCTTCCATCTTGAACCCGCCCCAGTCACTCCATACCACTGCGGCTACGCCAGAGGCAGCCAGTTCAGGGGCGATCTTGTAGGCCTCGATCCCGTGCTGCAACGTCTGCACACGAAAACCGAACTCCTCGGCCAGGCGGACCAGAGCCAAGAATTCGTCAGCCCGATAACCATGCGACGAGATGAGCAGCTCCTGGTTCAGAATGTCGAGGATAGCCTCCATGCGCAGGTCACGGCGCGGAGGGATCCCTTCGCCACTGGCCTCCCAGCGCTGCCACTCCCGCTCGTAGTCACGGGCGGCAAGGAAGTGGTCGCGGATAATCTCCTGCGTTCCCATTCGGGTGTCGGGATAACGTCCTTCGCGCCGCTTAGGATTCTCCCCCAACGCAAACTTCACCGTTCGGGGGGCGCCCTCGAGCTTGAGGTCCTCGGGCAAGGAACCCCATCGGAGCTTCACGAAGACGTTTTCTCCTCCGATAGGGTTCGCCGAGCCGTGCTTGATATGAGCGGTCGTCAGCCCGCCGGCGAGTTGACGGTACATCCAGATATTATTGTGCGTCACCACGTCGCCCATCCGCACCTCGGGAACTATGGCAAAACCGCTTTCGTTGACCGCGCTGACCCCAGCATGGATGTGAGGGTCGATGAGCCCAGGCGTCACGTGCTTGCCAGTGGCGTCGATCTCCATCGCACCCCTGGGCGCATCGAGATCAGGACCGACCGCCACCACTTTCCCCGCCTGGACCAAGAGATCAGCGTTCTCCATCTGACCCAGAGGACCTTGGCTCCACACGGTGGCGTTACGCACCACCACGGCAGCGGGCTGTTCCGGGATGGCGCTCCGCCCGAACTCCATCATGGGTCGGATAAACGGCAGGTTGATCTCGGGGACATTCATAGCCACGGTGCCCCGCGTGGCTCCCTCGTACACCTCTGTGCGGGACCCGCGGAAAGACGGGTTTGCGCCATTGGGGAGGGAGGTCCAACCGTAGAACTCCTCCCCCCGCACCGAACCTGCCAGAAGGGCGACTCCCTCGTATCCCAGGTCCTCCCCGTCAAAGCGCACCTCGACACGGCCGGTCTCAGCCACGACCTCTGCCGAAGCGAGGTTGATGCTGGCACCATCGGGGCCTGCGATATCAATGGACCCGCGCAGGCGGTTCAGTGGGCCCTCAAGACGGAGCGCTGCTTCGAAGCCCCAC
>Ga0208881_1000123_pt1 | contig 25489 bp, 24 predicted proteins | sample Knorr_S23_td_AAI_FD_185610 | JGI IMG/M metagenome (GOLD analysis project Ga0208881, IMG submission 185610) | Marine microbial communities from Southern Atlantic Ocean transect - Knorr_S23_td_AAIW_ad_876m_LV_B (SPAdes) (version 2) | ecosystem: Environmental > Aquatic > Marine > Oceanic | place... | reverse complement strand
TCGCCGGCCACGAGGCGGACGTCCAGCAGGAGCCCACCGAAGGTCGCAGCACCCAACATCGCCCTGGCCACCGGTAGCGCCGTGCCGGCCAGCGTGAGGGCGACGAGGCCGAGCAGCAGCCGGAGCACCATCGGGGTGGGAAGCCGGCCCATCCGGAGGTCGACAACCGAGAGCGCCACCGACCAGAAGGCCAGCCATGCCGTAGCCGGCCATCCAGCCCGTGACGGCCTCCACGGCTAACCCGCCCGGGCCGCGGGTCAGCGGCTGGCCAGCGCGGCGCGGGCGGCGGCATCCATCGCCGCCACCGGCGCGTCCATCCCCGTCCACAGGGTGAAGGCGTGCGCCGCCTGGAAGACGAGCATCGAGAGGCCGTTGTGGGCCTCGACACCGCGACCGCGCAGCGCGGCCAGCCATTCGGTCTCCGGCGGGTGGTAGATCAAGTCGACGACCACGGTCCCGGCCGTCACGGCCGCCGGATCGACCGGATGCTCCGCCTCGACTCCAACCATCCCCACCGATGTGGCGTTCACCACGAGGTCCGCTTCGGCAAGCGCCTCGGCGACCGCCGACGGCCCGAGTACCCGGCCGGCCGTGCCGGCCAGCGCGGCGGCCGTCTCGGCACGCTCCGCCGTGCGATTGACCACGGCCACGTCCGCGGCTCCGGCGCTACCCAGGGCATGTACCACTGCGCGTGCCGCTCCTCCCGCCCCGATGATCACGGCCCGTCGGCGCATCGGATCGAAGGCCGTGTCGTGTCGCAGGCCGTCCAGAAATCCGGCCCCGTCCGTGTTGTGCCCGACCAGGAGGTCGCCATCGGGCACCACGCAGTTGACGGCATCGAGGGCCCCGGCGTCGCTGGTCAGCAGGTCGACGGCGGCGGCCACCGCCTCCTTGTGGGGCATGGTGACAGAGAGCCCCCCAATGCCCAGCGCCCGCATCCCCTCCAGTGCACCGGGTGCCCTTCCCTCGGTGACCTCCATGGCAACGCATGTCCAGTCCAGGCCGGTCTCGGCGAACGCCGCGTTCATGAGGGTCGGAGACAACGAGTGGCGGACCGGATCACCTATGACCGCTGTCAGCCGGGTGTCCCCACTGACCGGTTGCCGTCGATCCCTGGTCGGCTCATCCACAGCCGAGATCCTTCTGCATGCAGGCCCTCCGGGCCACCTCGAATTCCGCGGCGGTGACGGCAAAGGTGTGAGCACCCATGACGCCGCCCTCGTCGGTCCGGACGTAGTACATCCATCCCCCCTGTTCGGGGGCCACCGCCGCCTCCAGCGACGCCCGACCCGGAGCGGCGATGGGCGTCGGGGGGAGCCCGACGATCACCCGGGTGTTCCACATGGACACGGTGTTCAGGTCGGCCTCGTCCATGGGTTCACCGGCCGTCTTGCCGACCGCGTAGCGGGTGGACGCGTCGATTCCCAGCCTCCAGCCGGAGGCCAGCCGGTTGTGGATGACCCGGCTGATCCGGGGCCGGTCCACGTCCAACAGGGCCTCCTCCTCGATCAGGGATGCCAGGATCACGGCTTCGTAGGGGGTCAGGCCCAGTGCCGCGGCGCGAGCCTCCAAGTCGAGGTCGTCCACCACCTTCAGGAACTGCTGGTGCATCCTGACCAGCAGGCCCAGCTCGTCGCCGACGGTCGCCCCGTCCAGTTGGTAGGTGTCGGGGAACAACAGGCCCTCGACCAGTTGGAAGGGCAGGCTCGCCGGGTAGTACTCCCATGCCAGCCGGTCGCTGATCAGGGCCGCCCGCAGCTCGTCCTCATCGAAGAGAGGCATCTCACGCAGCAGTCGGGCCACCGTCTGCTCGATGGTCAGGCCCTCGGGAACGGTCACCCGGATGACCTCCTCGGGCACCGGACCCTGTTGCAGGGCCGCTACCGCGATAGGGAACGCGAGGTGCTGCTGGAGCACGTAGTCACCAGCCTGGAATGAGTAGTCGATTCCCGAGCCACAGTCGATCAGCCATCGGATCGCCGTCGGACAGCGCAGCCACTGGCGGAACATCGCCGGGTTGTCGATTATCTCGGCATCGCCCAGGGCGGCCACCACGTCGTTGGTGGTCCACCCCTCGACGATGACGAACTCGACCTCGGCGCCTGGCAGGTCGTACGGCGTCATCTGGTCGCTGACCCAGTCCATGAACATGCGGTAACCGATCAGCAGGCTGAAGAGCGCCAGGACCAGCACGATCCCCCACCTGGGAAACGGCCCGAGCGGGGGCCTGTGCCGGACCCACCGAACGTCCGGCCGGACCCCGTCGTCGGCTCCAGGGGTCGGCGACCAGCCGACGGACGGCCCTTCGTGGTCGTCCGGGCCGCGCCTCCCCACCACCCCGTCGTCGCTCACCCGTCCTCCGTTCCCGGCTCACCCGTTCCCGGCGCTCCGATTTCCGGCTCACCCGCTGCCGGCTCACCGCTACGGGCACGCCGGCCGTCCAGCCAGGCCTGGAGCATCACCGTCGCGGCCACCATGTCGACCACCCGTCGACGCTCGGGACCCCGAAGGTCCTGTTCCCGGAGGGAGCGTTCGGCGGTGACCGTGGTCAGGCGCTCATCGTAGGTCTCGACCGGAATCCCCAGGCGGTCACCCAGCTCATCGGCCTCAGCACCCATCCTGAGGGCCATCGGGCCCCGGGAACCGTCCAGGGAGTACGGCATCCCGACGACGACGACCTCGACCTCCCACTCCCGTACCAACGAGGCGATGGTCCGGTGTTCGGCCCGCCGGTCGCCGGTGCGCTGCACGACTTTCAGCGGCGTGGCCACAAGGCCCTCGCCGTCGCTCACCGCGACACCGATGCGCTTCGAGCCGAGGTCCAGGCCCAGGGCCCTCACGAGTCGATCAGCCGGCGTGGGCGGCTGCCCGTGCCTGCTCGAGGGCGTCTGCGAGGTGCTCGGGCGCCTTGCCCCCGACCAGCGTCACGTCGGGATTGGAGCGGCCCCCCCCGCCGATGGTCCGCGCCGCCTCGGCCACCAGGGCTCCGGCGTCCAGTCCGCTGTCACTTGAGACCGCGGCGACCAGGATCGCTCCGCCACCCTCCGGGGCCGTTCCCAGCACCACCGCCCTGACCCCGTCCCGGTCCCGGATGGCCACCGCCAGGTCGCGCAGGCCATCACGGTCGATGCCGTCCACCAGGCCGGCCACGACGCCATCGGTGGCCGACGCCGCCAACTCGTCGGCACGCCCCAAGGCGGCCTGCCGCTTCCAGGACTCCAGTTCCCGACGGAGGGCCTTGACCTCGCCCAGCCGCTTCTGGATGCCGTCCAGCACATCGTCCACCGGTACCCCGATCAGCTCGGCAGCCCGGTCCAGTGTGGCCTCGGCGTCCCTGAGGCGGTCGATGGGCCCGGTACCGGTTATGGCCTCGAGCCGTCGGATGTTGGAGCCGATGGACCCCTCGGCCACGATCTTGATCGGCCCGATGTCACCCAGGGCCGCCACGTGGGTACCGCCGCAGAGTTCCGTCGAGTTGGGGCCGGCCTCGAGGACCCGGACCACGTCGCCGTACTTGTCGCCGAAGAAGGCGATGGCACCGGCTTCCTCGGCCCCGTCCCTGGTGGTCTCGTAGTGGCGGCACGCCGGGTTGGCGAGGACGTCCGCATTGGCGAGGTCCTCGACGGCGGCGACCTGCTCCGGCGTCATGGCCTCGAAGTGGCTGAAGTCGAAGCGGAGGCGGTCGGGGCCCACGTGGGAACCCTGCTGCTTCACGTGGTCTCCGAGCACCCTCCGCAGCGCCGAGTGGAGCAGGTGGGTGCCGGTGTGGTTGCGTCGGATGGCGGCCCGGCGATCGGCGTCTATGACCGCCCGGACCGTCTGGCCGGCAGCGGGCACCCCTTCGGAGGCATCGACCCGGTGCTGGTGGAGGCCGTCCAGTGCCAGCGTGGTGTCGAGCACCCGCGTGGTCCCCGACCCGTACTCGAGGGTGCCCGTGTCACCGACCTGTCCGCCGGCCTCGGCGTAGAACGGCGTGCGGTCCAGGACCACGAGGTCGCCCTCTGCGAAGAGGACCGTCGCCTCCACCTCGTCGACGTCCCGTCCGACGAACTCGGTCGCCCCGTTCGCCTCCAACACGGCCCTCAGGTCTCCGGCCACGGCGCTCGCCGCAACGTCCTTGCGGGCCGACCGGGCACGCTGCTGCTGGTCGGCCATGGCCGTCCTGAAGCCGTCGAGGTCCACCTCGACGGAGCGCTCAGCGGTTATCTCCTCGGTCAGCTCCAGCGGGAAGCCGTAGGTGTCGTGCAACTTGAACGCCACGTCTCCGGTGAGCCGCTCGCCGTCGGCCAGGTCGTCCAGGGCGTCGTCGAGGATAGACAGGCCGACCCTGAGGGTCTCCCGGAAGCGGAGCTCCTCGCGGTCCAGCACGTCGCGTATGAAGGCGTGGTTGCGCACCAGCTCCGGATAGTCAGGGCCCATGATCTCGACGACGGAGTCCACCAACTGCGGCATGATCTGGTCCTCGACGCCTAGCAGCCAGGCATGGCGAATGGCCCGCCGGACTATTCGGCGCAGGACGTAGCCGCGGTCCTCGTTGCTGGGGAACGCGCCGTCGCTGATCAGGAAGGTGGACGACCGGGCGTGGTCGGCAAGGATCCGCTGCGACACGTCGGTGCGGTCGTCAGAACCGTGGGACACGCCGCTGATCTCGCCGATCCTTGCCAGCAGGCGTGTGAACTCGTCGGTCTCCCACACCGAGTCCACGCCGCCGAGCACGCTCAGGATCCGCTCCAGGCCGGCGCCGGTGTCGATGGACGGCGCCGGGAGCGGTGTCATCGAGCCGCCCTCGTGCTGCTCGAACTGCATGAAGACGAGGTTCCAGATCTCGATGAACCGCTCGTCGCCGCCGTGGGCCGGTCCGCCGTCGTCGCCGAAGTCGGGACCCTTGTCCCAGAAGATCTCCGAACACGGTCCGCATGGCCCCGTGTCGGCCATCCGCCAGTAGTTGTCCTCGTCGAGGCGCTGGATGCGCTCGGCGGGCACGCCCACCTCGTCGCGCCATATGGCCTCGGCCTCGGCGTCGCTGACGTGCACGGTGACCCACAGCCGTTCGGGGTCCAGCCCGAGGTGGTCGGTGACGAACTCCCAGGCGAAGGCACATGCCTCGGACTTGAAGTAGTCGCCGAAGCTGAAGTTGCCCATCATCTCGAAGAAGGTGAGGTGGCGCAGCGTCCGGCCGACCTCGTCCAGGTCGTTGTGCTTGCCGCCGGCACGCAGGCACTTCTGCACGGTGACGGCGCGGGGCCAGGGGGCGGGCTGCTCGCCTACGAAGTAGGGCTTGAACGGCACCATGCCGGCCACCGTGAACAGCAGCGTCGGGTCGTGCGGCAGGAGGCTTCCGGAGGCCTCGTGGTGGTGCCCGTTGGCGACGAAGAAGTCGACGAAGGCGCGGCGCAGGCCGTTGGCCGTGAGGAGGTCTTCGGGAACCGGTCGCGCAGTCATGACCGGCCCAGCCTAGAGATCGCCCGACGTGATGCCGGACAGGTCACGCAACCTGGTCAGGAAAGCGGCAGGCAGGGTGCCGAACACGACCGGGTCAGCGCATGGACCGGAGGGGCCGGTGCCTGCGATGGGCGCCGTACTCGTGGTCCAGGGCGCTGCGGGTACGGCCCACCTCGGCCCGACCGTCCCGGGTCGCCTCGGAGAACTCGCCGGCGATCCGCCGGACGCTGCGGAGCATCGCCGTGCCCTGGTCGGCCACCTCGCGACGCAGGTGCTCGGGCGTGTACCGCTCCACGCCACGGCGGACCCGGCGTCGGAGCCAGACCGACGAAGCGGTACCGATGAGCCAGCCGCCGAGCAGCCAGACGAGGCGCCTGCGCATCAGGCGGCACCATCCCGTCGCCTATCGGACCTGATCTCGATCGCCGCGGCCTCGACCACCGGGTCATCGCCGCTGCGCTCCGAGGTGCGGCCCCCAAGTCGCCGCACGAACCGGCCGAAGCCGGCCGCTACCGAGGCGACCCCGATGAGAGGCGGTGAGAACGCCCGGTAGGTCAACCGGGAAGCCGCGTCCATCGTGGTCGAGATGTCCTCGGCGGTGTCCAGCAGGTCGTCCACCCGGTCCAGGCCGGACGTGGCGTGGTCCACCGCCGTGCGCAGGTCGGCCACCAGGGGCACGGCCTGTTCCCGGAGCACGTCGACGGTCTCCCGTAGGGTGCGCAGCGTCCTGACCAGCGAGAACACGGCAACCACCAGGACGGCGATCGACGCCAGGCACACCACGGCGACCAGCACCGCCGCCAGGTCAGCTGCGTCCATCGTGTCCTGCTCCTCCGTCGGCCCGCGGTCGGTCGGCCATCCGGTCGGCGACCTCGCGCTCGTAGCCGTGTGGCGACGGATCGTAGTAGACGTTGCCCTCCACCTCGTCCGGCCGGTGGCGCTGGTCCACCCAGCCCTCGGGGTGGTCGTGGGGGTAGTCGTAGCCCGTGCCGTGGCCCAACTGGGCCGCCCCCCTGTAGTGGGCGTCGCGCAGGTGCATGGGGACCTCACCGGCCCCGGACGACCTGGCGTCGACCTCCGCCCTACCGAGGGCCACGGTGACCCGGTTCGACTTCGGGGCGGTCGCCAGGTGGACGACGGCCTGGGCCAGGTTCAACTTCGCCTCGGGCAGGCCCACGAACTCGACGGCCCGGGCCGCTGCGTCGGCGACGACCATCGCCATCGGATCCGCCATCCCGACGTCCTCGCTGGCCAGGATCACCAGCCGACGGGCGATGAACCGGGCGTCCTCCCCGGCGTCCAGCATCCGGGCCAGCCAGTAGAGGCCTGCGTCCACGTCCGATCCCCGGATGCTCTTGATGAAGGCGCTGATCACGTCGAAGTGGTCGTCGCGCCCGTAGCGCAGGGCCTTGGTGCCAAGTGCCGCCTCGGCGTCGCCCACCGTGACCCGGTCCTCTCCCCGACCGACGGCCAGGGCCGCGGCCACCTCGAGGCTGGTGAGGGCGTGGCGACCGTCTCCGGCCGCCCGATCGACCAGGAGGTCCAGGGCGTCGTCGTCGGCGGTCACCTCCTCGGCCTCCATGCCCCGGTCCAGGAGGCTCCGCACCGCCCCGGGGTCCAGCGGTTCGAGGCGGAACAGGGTGGACCGCGAGAGCAACGGTGGGTTCACCTCGAAGAACGGGTTCTCGGTGGTGGCGCCGATGAGGACCAGCAGGCCGGACTCCACCGACGGAAGGAGGGCATCCTGCTGGGCCTTGTTGAACCGGTGGACCTCGTCCAGGAACAGGATGGTGCCGACGTCCCGTTCGCCCAGTCGGGCCTCAGCCCGGGCCACCAGCTCCCGTACGTCCCTGACGCTGGCGTTGACCGCCGAGAGCTCGGAGAACTCCTGGGCGGTGACGCGGGCGATGAGGCGTGCCACCGAGGTCTTGCCGGTGCCCGGCGGGCCCCAGAGGATCACCGAGGAGAGTCGGTCGGACTCGATGAGTTGGCGGAGAGGCCTCCCCGGACCCAGCAGGTGGTCCTGGCCGACGATGTCGTCGATGCGGGTCGGACGCAACCGGTCGGCCAGCGGTGCCCGCCGTGCGAGGCGTTCCTCGGCGGCGCTGGCGAAGAGGTCCCCGGACACAGCGCGGAGGCTACCCGTCGCCCGGCGGCCGGCTGGTCGGCTGGTCGGCTGGTCGGCTGACGCTGGCAGGCATCCAGCCCCTGGCCTGCTAGCTGATGGGCGGCAGGACCCGCAGTCCCAACTCCTCGAGCTGCAGGTCGTCGATCGGGGTGGGCGCGCCGGTCAGCGGATCGGCCCCCGACTGGGTCTTCGGGTAGGCGATCACCTCGCGGATGTTCTCCTCGCCTGCCAGGACCGCCGTGAGGCGGTCCATTCCGAAGGCGAACCCGGCGTGCGGCGGTGGACCGAACCGGAAGGCATCCAGCAGGAAGCCGAACTTGGCCTGGGCCTCCTCGGCCCCGATGCCCAGAATTGCGAATATCTGCTCCTGGATGTCGCGGCGGTGGATCCGCACGCTGCCGGAGCCCAACTCCCACCCGTTCAGCACCAGGTCGTAGGCCTGCGACCGAACTTCCAGCAGGTCGCCCCGCTCCAGGGCGTCCAGGTCGTCGGGGTGTGGCATGGTGAACGGGTGGTGGGCAGGAATCGGGTTCCCCGCCTCGTCCAGGCCCTCGAAGAGCGGAAAGTCGACGACCCATAGGAAGTGGAGGCCTCCCTCGGTAACCGGCGGACGGCCCAACTCGATGCGCAGCAGGCCCAGGATGTGCCGGGCGGCGCGGCGTTCGTCGGCCACGATGAGGATGAGGTCACCGACCTCGGCCTCCATCGTGCTGCTCAGGTCCGCCTGTTCGCCGTCGGTCAGGAACTTGGCGACCGGCGAGTTGAGGCCCTCGTTCAAGACCTTCATCCACACGAGGCCCTTGGCCCCCCACAGCCTGCACTGGTCGGTCAGGTCGTCCAACCGGTTGCGCGACGTCTCGGCACCACCGGGCACCCGGATGCCCTTCACGCAGGGAGCCTGGAACGCCCGGAACTCCGTGTCGGCGAACACCCCGGTCAACTCGACCAGCTCCATCCCGAACCGGATGTCGGGCTTGTCGGTCCCGAAGCGCTCCATTGCGTCAAGCCACGACATCCGGGGGATCTCGCCGGGACGCTCGCCTGTGACCGCCTCGGCAGCGGACGCCACCGCATGAGATATGAACCCCAGGACGTCGTCCTGGGACACGAAGCTGGCCTCGGCATCGAGCTGCATGAACTCGAACTGGCGGTCGGCGCGGAGGTCCTCGTCGCGCAGGCAGCGGGCGATCTGGTAGTAGCGGTCCACGCCACCGACCATGCAGAGCTGCTTGAAGAGCTGTGGGCTCTGGGGAAGGGCATAGAAGGAGCCGGGTTCCTTGCGGGACGGCACGACGAAGTCGCGCGCTCCCTCTGGCGTGCTGGCGATGAGCATCGGGGTCTCGACCTCGATGAACCCCTGCTCCTCCATTGCGCCCCTCACGGCGCTGTTCACCCGCGCCCGCACCTCCAGGTTGCGCTGCAGCCGGGAACGCCGCAGGTCCAGGTAGCGGTGTCGGAGGCGGATCACCTCGTCTACGTCGGTGCGGTCGTCCAGCGGGAAGGGCAGCGGCTCCGAGGTCGACAGGACCGTGACCCCCGAGACGTCGATCTCGACGGCACCGGTCGGAAGCGAGTCGTTGGCGGTGTCGGCCGGGCGCCGCCGCACAGTGCCGGTCACCTGCAGGACATACTCGCTGCGCAGGTCGTGGGCTCCATCAATGACCAACTGCACCACGCCGCTGCGGTCCCGCAGGTCCACGAAGGCGAGGTGCTCACCGTGCTCGCGCCGACGGTCGACCCAACCGCAGAGGGTGACCCGGCGATCCACGTCATCGACCCGCAGGTCGCCACAGCGGTCGGTTCGCATGGAGGTGGAGTAGTCGGTCAACGCAGCCTCGCTCGCAGGGTGTCGATCATCGAATCCAGTGCGACGGTCTGCTGTCCGCCGTCACCCCTCAGGTCGCGGACGGTCACCGTGCCGGCCGCCAGCTCGTCGTCGCCGACGATCACCGCCATCGCCGCTCCGCTCCGATCGGCGGCCTTCATCTGGGCCTTCATGGACCGGTCGTCCCAGGCCCGGTCCGCCCGCAGGCCGGCGTTGCGGAGGTCGTCGGTGAGCACCACGGCCCGGTCGCCCCCGGTGGTATCGACCACGAAGACGTCTATCGCCGAGGTCGGGGCGTCGAAGACGCCCTCGGCGTCGCACGCCAGCAGGGTGCGGTCCACCCCGAGGGCGAAGCCCACTCCGGGCGTGGCCGGGGCGCCGAGGTCCTCGGCCAGGCCGTCGTAGCGTCCTCCGCCGCCGACGGCATTCTGTGCGGCGTCCAGGGCCTCGGCTGCGAACTCGAAGGTGGTACGGACGTAGTAGTCCAGGCCGCGGACCAGGCGGGGCGACACGGTGAACGGCACTCCCAGGTCGCCGAGGGCGCCGGTAACCCGCCCGAAGTGTTCCGCCGCATCGTCCGACAGGTGATCCAGCATGCTGGGCGCTGCGGCCACCAGGTCGGCATCTGCCTCGCGCCGGGAGTCGAGTACTCGCAGCGGGTTGGCGACCAGCGTCGTCCGGGATTCCTCACTGAGGGCGCCCAGGTCGGCCGAGAAGTGGGCCCGCAGGGCCTCCACGTAGCGGGCCCGGTCGCCTGCGCTGCCGAGGGAGTTCACCGCCAGGGTGACCTGCCGCAAGCCGAGTCGTTCGTAGAACTGCCAGGCCAGGGCGATGACCTCAGCGTCCACGTGGGCGTCCTCCGGGCCGAGGACCTCCACGCCCACCTGGTCGAACTGCCGGAAGCGCCCCTTCTGGGCCCGCTCGTACCGGAAGTTGGGCCCCGCGTACCAGGCCTTCCACGGCACGGCGGGTCGGTGCTCGGCAAAGGCCCGCACCACCGAGGCCGTCTGTTCTGGACGCAGGGCGATCTTCCGACCGCCCCTGTCCTCGAAGGAGTACATCTCCTTGCGGACCACGTCCGTGGCCTGGCCGAGGCGTTGGAAGACCTCGACGTGCTCGAACATCGGCGGGATGACCTCCAGGTAGCCCGCTGAGGAGACCACGTCGGCGAAGACGTCGACCAGCGACCGCCACCGGGAGGAGTCGGGCCAGAGGATGTCGCGGGTGCCCTTGGGGGCACGGAAGACGTGGTCAGCCACAGCGATGGAGGATACCCGGCCCTCTACGGCGCGGGCCGGGGCTCTCGCCGACGGGACGGGCGATCGCCCACCCCGTCGGGCGACCCTCAGTCGCCACCGCCGCCGGGCACCACCCGGTGGACGTCGTAGACGGAGTCCACCTCGCGCAGCAGGCGCAACATCGCCTCCAGGTGTGTGGGGTCGCCGATCTCGAACTCGAAGCGCATGGTGGCCACCTGGTCGACTCCACTGGTCACCGTGCTCGTCGCTAGCACGTTCACGTGGTTGTCGGCCAGCACCCCGAATATGTCCCGCAGCAGTCGGGGTCGGTCCAGCGCCTTGATCTCCACCGACACCACGAAGTGGCCCGACGAGTCCTTGTCCCAGTCCACGTCGATCAGCCGGTCGGCCTGGTCGGCTGTCAACGACACGGCGTTGGCACAGTCGGAGCGGTGGACCGATACGCCCCGACCCCGGGTCACGAAGCCCATGATCTCGTCCGGTGGCACCGGCGTACAGCATCTCGACAGCCGCACCATCATGTCGTCGAGTCCCTCGACGTGGACGCCCACGGTGCCGGTGTCGCGGCGCGGACGTCGGGACCGGACGATCTCCGCTTCGACCTCGGCATCGGGCTCGAGTTTCTCCAGCGCCTTGACGACCCTCCCCACGACGGCCCGGGCCGAGACGTGGTGCTCGCCCACCGCGGCGTACAGGGTGTCCGGGTCGTGGTAGTTCATCGAGGCCGCCACCTCGGCCAGCTCGGGGCCGGCCAGCACATCGCGGACGGGAAGCCTGGCCCGGCGGAGCTCGGTGCTGAGCGCCTCGTATCCGGCATCGATGGCATCCGACCGTCGCTCCCGCGAGTACCAGTGCTTGATCTTGCTGGACGCCCGGTGGGTGGCCACGAACTGCAGCCAGTCCCGGCTGGGTCCTGCACCGGGCTGCTTGGAGGTGACGATCTCGACGGTGTCACCAGTGGTGAGCTGCGTCTCCAGGGGGAGGAGACGACCGCCCACCTTGGCACCCACGCAGGTGTGCCCGACGTCGGTGTGGATGGCATAGGCGAGGTCCACGGGCGTGGCACCAATGGGCAGGGTGATCACCTCTCCGTTCGGGGTGAAGACGTAGACCTCGTCCAGCTCGAGGTCGGTCTTGAGGTTGGCCATGAACGTGCCTGGATCCTCGGTCTCGGCCTGCCACTCCACGATGCGTCCCAGCCACGCCATCTCGTCCGATGGCGACTGGGCCTTGTAGTCCCAGTGGGCCGCCACCCCGTACTCGGCCCGGACGTCCATCTCGACCGTACGGACCTGGAACTCCACCTGCTTGCCCTGCGGGCCCACGACCGTCGTGTGCAACGACTGGTAGAGGTTGAACTTGGGCATGGCCACGTAGTCCTTGAACCGGCCCTGAACCGGCTTCCAGCTGGCATGGATCGTGCCCAGGGCGGCATAGCAGTCCCGGACGCTGTCCACGATCACACGCACCCCGACCAGGTCGTGGATCTCGTCGAAGGACCGCCCCTTCACGATCATCTTCTCGTAGATGCTCCAGAGCTGCTTCGGACGGCCGGCCACCTTGCCGGCGATGCCCAGCTCGGCGAGACGGCCCTCCACCTCGCCGATCAACTGCGCCAGGTAGAGGTCGCGCTCCGGCGAACGGTCCTCGACCATCTGGTCGATCTGGCTGTACCTCTTCGGATGCAGCGTTGCCAGGGCCAGGTCCTGCAGCTGGTCCTTGACCTCCTGCATGCCCAGGCGGTTGGCCAACGGGGCGTAGATGTCGATGGTCTCCTGGGCCACCCGCTGCTGCTTGTGCTCCGGAAGGGCGGCCAGGGTGCGCATGTTGTGGAGGCGGTCGGCCAGCTTGATGATCAGGACACGGAGGTCCTTGGAGAGCGCCACCAGCATCTTGCGCATGCTGGCCGCCTGCTGCTCCTCCCTGGTGTCGAAGTGGAGCCGATCCAGTTTGGTCACCCCGTCGACGATGAGGCGGACGTCCGACCCGAAGTCCCGCTCCAGGTCTTCGAGGCTGACCGACGTGTCCTCCACGGCGTCGTGGAGCAGGGCGGCCGCGACCGTGACGTCGTCCAACCCCTGGCGGGCAACGATGGTGGCCACCGACATCGGATGGTTGATGTACGGCTCGCCCGACTTCCTGGTCTGTCCGACGTGGGCAACCAGGGCCACCGCATACGCCCGTTCTATGAGGGACGTGTCGGCACGCGGGTGCCGACTCCGGAACTCGGTGAGCAGCGCCGAGGTCTCCGCGACGGTCGCCCTGGGTCGGCGACGCCAGGGGAGGACCCGGGTCACCGTCGGCACGGCACGCTCCCCGATCGGCCCAGGTCATCCAGGTGGCCCACTCCGGCCGCGTGGCCAATCGGACCCACGTCGTCCATGTGGTCTACGAGGCTCATCGGAGCCACGACACCCATACAGCCAGCGCCGCCCACGTGCGGCACGGCAGCCTCATTCGCCCGACTCCCGCATCCCCCAACGGTAGTCGGCCACGGTTCGTCCCCTGAATGTCAGCAGCCGGTCAGCGCTTCTTCTTCTTGCGGGGCCGTGGCGGCACACCGCCGGCGGTGGTCGGGGCAATCGTCGGTCGGCGCTTCGCCGGCCCACCGGTCGGGCTCCTGAGCGGTGCCGCCCTGGAGTCGGAAACCGCCGCCTCCTGGCGTCCGATGACCCGCGTGGGACCGTCGGCCAGGCCACGGGCACTGACCTTGTCCGCGACCAGCCGCCAGCGCTCCTCGCGCTCCTTGAGGGAGGCCACGAGGGCCGACGCCAGGAAGAGCGAAGAATACGAGCCGACGAAGATGCCGACCAGGAGGGCCACCGCGAACTCCTGCAGGGTGGCGGCCCCCATGACCAGCGATCCGATCAGGAGCAACGACACCACCGGTATGGCCGAGGTGACGCTGGTGTTGATGGACCGCATCGCCACCCGGTTCAGGGACAGGTTCATCAACTCCGTGTAGGTGTAGCGCTCGGTGGCACCCAGGCGTCCCACGATCTCCCGGACCTTGTCGTACACGACGATCGTGTCGTAGAGGGAGTAGCCCATGATGGTCAGGAAGGCGATGACGGTGGCCGGCGTGATCTCGAACTGCAGGACGGAGTAGACCCCGACGCTGAGCACGATGTCGTGGGCCACGGCGACCATCGCGCCGACGGCCATCTTCCACTCCAGGCGCATGGCGATGTAGAGCGCCACGACGACGAAGAACACCAGCAGGGCACGGACGGCCTTGTCGGTCACCTCGTCGCCCCAGGTGGGTCCGACCTGCTCGAAGGCCTCGACCGGGCCCAGCTCGGCGACGAGGACATCACGGATCTCGGCGGCACGGGCCGGGTCCTCGACGTCGGAGCGGATGAGGAGCAGCTCGCCGTCCACGATCTGGATCCGGGCGTCGGCGGCGTCGAGTCGTTCCATCACCCGACGGGCGTCGGCGACGCTGGTCCCCGGTGCACGCACCTCGAACGAGGTGCCACCCTCGAAGTCCAGGCCCAGGTTCAACCCACGCACGCCGAACGACGCCAGGCCGATCAGCACAGCCACCGTCGAGGCGATGAGGGCCCGACGCCACAGGCGCGGGAAGTCCACCGCCGACTCGCCCCGGTAGAGGCCACCCAGCGTGCTCACGCCCCGGCCCTCCGGAGGCTGCCGGCCGGAGCCGGCACGGCACCGCTGGCCGGCAGACCGAAGCGCTCGGGGTGCTCGGCGAACCACCGGGTGGTGGACAGCAGGCGGATCATCGGTCCCATGAAGAAGTAGGTGGCGACCAGGTCCAGGATGGTGGCCAACCCGAGGTAGAGGGCGAAGCCACGCACCGCTCCGACGGTGAGGTACCAGAGCAGGCCGGCGCCGATCAACGACGCCATGTCGGCCTTGACGATGGTGGAGTAGGCAATCGGGAAGGCCCGGTCAACCGACGAGCGGGCGGTCCGACCGTCCCGCACGTCCTCCTTGAGGTGCTCGAAGTACACGACGTTGGAGTCGACTGACACGCCTATGGCCACGACCATGCCCGTTACCCCGGCCAGGGTGAGTGCCAGCCCCGACTGGGTCCCCAGGTGGGCGATGATCGACCAGAGCAGGGCACCGGAGATGGCCAGGCTGGCCAGCGCCACCATGCCCAGTATCCGGTAGTAGCCGACTATGAACACGGCGACCAGCAGGAGGCCGATGAGGCCCGCTACGACGCCGGCCCGCAGGGAGTCCTCGCCGATCGTGGCCGACACCAGCCGGATGTTCTCCGGTTCCAGCTCTACGGGCAGGGCGCCGTAGCGCAGCGCCAGGGAGACGTCGTCGGCCTCGAGCTTCTCGAAGCCGCCGGAGATGAGGATGGCGTCCCGACGGAACTCGGGTGCCCGGATCGACGGGGCGGTCACGACCTGGCCGTCCAGGACGATGGCCAGGCGGCCGTTGGTGGCACCGTCCGGGCGGGGACACGCCGGGGTGCCGGAGAAGCAGAGGGCGGCGATGGCGTTGAAGCCGTCGATGCCTACCTGGCCCTCGTGGAGTTCCAGGCCGACCTGCCACTGGTAGTCGATGAACAGGGCATCGGCGTCGCTGACCGCCTCGCCGGTGAGGAGGCTGGGGCCGAGCAGGTAGCGCTGGCCGGCGGGGTTGCCTCGCAGTCCCAGAACCACGAAGTCCTCGGGACGGTCGTCCTCGGGAAGGGTCAGGCCGGCGGGTCCCACGGCCGGTACCACCCCACCGGTGGCCACCGCCTGGCACGACGCGGGCGCCGCTGGCGCCGTGCCGGAGGCCAGCCGGGACGCTCCCCTGTCGGTGTACATGCGACAGACGGGCCGGAAGCGCAGTTCGGCCGTGGTGCCGACCAGCGAGAGCGCCCGCTCCTGGTCGTCGACGCCGGGCAGCGACACCATCACACCGGTCTCGGTACGCGAGATCTCGGGCTCGGCCACGCCCAGGCCGTCGACCCGGTCGCGGATGATCTCGACCGCCTGGTCCAGCATCTCCTCGTCGGCGGGGCCAACCGCCGCCAGTCGGACCGACACGCCGCCCTGCAGGTCCAGGCCGAGCAGCGGCTCGTTGCGCCAGACGACCGTCATGACCGAGGCCGCGACGGTGAGCGCGACGATCCCGATCAGGAAGACGAGCTGGCGACGTGGCATGGCTGTGGCCGGTGGCGAATGCGTGGGTGGGCTCAGCCCACTATCGGGCCTTCGACGGAATCGTCGCCGGAATCGTCGCCGGAATCGTCGCCGGAATCGGCCGTCGGCTCGTTGAAGCGACCGTCGACAGATCCGCGCAGGACCTTCAACTCGATGCCCTCGAAGACCTCCAGCCACAGGATGTCGTCCTCGACCTCCTTGATCACGCCGAAGATCCCGGAGTTGAGGACGACCTCGTCGCCCGCCTGGATGGAGGCGACGAGCGCCTGCTGCGCCTTCACCTTCTTCTGCTGCGGTCGGATCATCAGTACGTACATGAGCCCGAAGATGAGGATGAGCGGGATGAAGCCAGACATGGTTCGAAGTCGTCCTTTGGGGGAAATCGGCCCTTGGGAGGGAATCGGTCAGCGACCATGGGACCGGTCGGGCGTGATCGCCGGACCCGGGAAGCCTAGGCCTTACCGGTCAGCCCCAGACGGCCAACGTCTCGAGCCGGAAGGACTCGAACCGGCCCTGGTCGATCGCCGCCCTCAGCCGGTCCACGAAGTCCAGCAGCCAGGCCAGGTTGTGGAGGGTGAGTAGACGACGACCGGTGGGCTCGTCGGTCAGCAGGAGGTGCCGCAGGTAGCCACGGGACCACCTGATAGCCGGGCTGGCGGGGAACTCCGGATCCAGCGGCAGGTCGTCTGTGGCATATCGGGCGTTCCGGAGGTTCAGCCCCCCGTCGGTGGTCAGCACCGTGCCGTGGCGGGCATGTCGGGTCGGCAGCACGCAGTCGAACATGTCGATACCCCTGGACACCACCTCCACCAGGCCCGCCGGGTCCCCCAGCCCCATGAAGTACCGGGGCTGGTCGGACGGCAGCATGGACGTGACGACGGCCAGCGGTTCCAGCATCTCGTCGCGGGTCTCCCCCACGCTCATCCCCCCGACGGCGTAGCCGTCGAACTCCAGGGCCAGGGTGCGTTCCGTGCTCTCGGCCCGCAGCACCGGATCCACCCCGCCCTGCACGATGCCGAACTGGCACTGCCGTTCGGTGGCGTCCGGGTGGTCCAGGAATGCCCGACGTCCACGGGCCGCCCACGTTGCCGTCCTCTCGACCGCCCCACGCAGGATCCTGTCGGTGGCGGGCAGCGCAGGGCACACGTCCAGGACCATCTGGATGTCGGCACCCAGGTCGGCCTGCACCGACGCCGCCCCCTCCGGGGTGAGCACGTGGGTGGACCCGTCGTAGGTCGACCTGAAGGTCGCCCCGGCATCGTCGACCTTCGGCTGCAACGAGAAGATCTGGTAGCCGCCGCTGTCGGTCAGCGTAAGGCCCTCCCAGCCTGCGAACGCCCCGAGCCCGCCCAGGTCCCGGACCACGTCGGCCCCGGGCCGCAGCATCAAGTGGTACGTGTTGCCCAGCACCACCTCGACGCCCAGCTCCAGCAGGTCCGTCGAGGAGAGGTGGCGCACCGCCCCCCGGGTACCGACGGGCATGAAGCACGGCGTGGCGAACGACCCACCGGGGGTCTCAACCCGACCGGTCCGGGCCCCGCCGTCCACGGCACCGGTGGTGAACGTGGCTCTCATGACGGCCTGGCCCCCCCGACGTGGCTCTCCTGATGGCGTGGCCTCACGACCATTCCCCCGATCTGCCTGAACCGGACCTGGCTACGAGCATGGCGTCGCCGAACGACAGGAAGCGGTAGCCGTCGACCAGCGCCGTTTCGTAGAGGTCCCGCCAACGGGACCCGGCGAAGGCCTCGAGCATGACCAGCAGGCTGGAGCGCGGCAGGTGGAAATTCGTCAGCAGCACGTCGACCACCATGAATTCGAAGGGTGGACGGATGAACAGGTCGGTCCGTCCGTCCGGTCCGAAGCGGGCCGCCGACTCCAGGGCCCGGACGGTGGTGGTACCAACCGCGATAACCCGGTCGGCGTCCCGGCAGGCCTCCAAGGTGGCCTCGGGGACCGTGTAGTCCTCCCTGTGCATCCTGTGGTTGTCCAGGTCGTCCACGGTTACCGGGCGGAAGGTGTCCAGGCCCACCACCAGCTCCAGGGAACTGATACGCGCTCCTGCCCCCAGGCAGGCCTCCAGCACCTGGTGGGTTAGGTGGAGGCCGGCGGTCGGGGCGGCTGCAGACGCCGACCGACGGCTGTAGACCGTCTGGTACCGGTCGGGGTCGTCGAGGACCGTCGTCAGGTAGGGCGGTAGCGGCATCTCGCCACAGCGGTGGATGGCCTCCAGCACCGGGCCGTCGGCCTGAAGGCGGACGTGTCGGCGGCCCTCGCCGAGGTCCCTGCCGACCTCCACCGAGAAGCCGTCGTCCACCCTCAGCGTCGTCCCGTGGGACAGCTTCCGACTGGGCCGCACCAGGGCCTCCCAGGTGTGGTCGCCCTGCAGCGCACGCAGGAGGAGCACCTCGGCACTTCCGCCGGTCTCACGCCGGAACCTCAGTCGGGCCGGCAGCACCCTCGTGTCGTTGACGACCAACACGTCTCCGGATCCCACAATTGACGGCAGGTCGCTGACGGTGCGGTGCACCACCTCGTCGCCCAGGGCGTCGAGCAGGCGGGCCGACGAACGGTCCTCCAACGGCACCTGGGCTATCGCCGCGTCGGGAAGTTGGTAGGCAAAGTCGTCCGGGCCCATGCGCGGGCCAGCCTACGGCCGACGATGGGCCCGCTCAGGCCGTTCGGTCCGCGCAGCCAGTTCGGCCCGGCGGGTCCGGTCAGCCCTCGAACAGGGAGCCGGCCCCCCGGTTAGCCGCGGCGGGCCGGTCCATCCCCAGATGGTCGAAGGCGGCGGGCGTGGCCACCCGGCCCTTCGGGGTGCGGAGCAGCAGGCCCTGCTGGATGAGGAACGGCTCGTACACGTCCTCGACGGTGTCCTCTGGCTCGCTGACGCTGATGGACAGGGTCTTGAGGCCCACCGGCCCACCGTCGAACCGCCTGCACATGACCGAGAGGATCTCCCGGGAGGGCTTGTCCAGGCCCAGCGAGTCCACGCCGAAGAAGGCCAGGCCGTCGCGTGCCACCGGTCCGTCCACCACGCCGCTGCGCTCCACCTGGGCGAAGTCCCTGACCTGCCGAAGCAGGCGGTTGCCGATGCGGGGCGTGCCCCGGGACCGTCGGGCGATCTCTGCGGCACCGTCCTCGTCCAGGTCGACCTCGAGGATCCCGGCGGCGCGCGTGACGATGGACTGCAGGTCGGCCGGCTCGTAGTAGTCCAGCCGGGCCGTCAACCCGAACCGGTCGCGCAGGGGCCCGGTGATGAGGCCGGTCCGCGTGGTCGCGCCCACCAGCGTGAACGGTGGGAGCTCGAGGCGGATCGACCGGGCGGCCGGCCCCTTGCCCAGGATGATGTCGAGGGCGAAGTCCTCCATCGCCGGGTAGAGCACCTCCTCGACTGCCCTGGCCAGTCGGTGGATCTCGTCGATGAACAGCACGTCACCGGGCTCCAGCTTGGTCAGGATGGCGGCCAGGTCGCCGGAGCGCTCGAGCGCCGGGCCCGAGGTGATGTGCATCTCGGCAGCCATCTCGGCGGCCACGATGTGGGCCAGGGTGGTCTTGCCGAGCCCCGGTGGTCCGGCGAACAGGAAGTGGTCGGCAGCCTGCCCCCGCCGCCGGGCCGCCTCCAGCATCACCCGCAGGTGACCCTTCAACTCCGCCTGGCCGACGAACTCGTCGAGGCGGCGTGGTCGCAGCCCGACCTCGACCGCCACCTCGTCGACGTCGGGATCCAGGTCTGCCGACAGGAGCTCCTCGCGCATGGTCGGTCCCCCTATGCCCTGGCCAGCCGCTGGAGCGCCTCGCGCAACAGGACCGCCGGGTCGTCGCCCCCGAGGTCGACCAGCACGCCCCGGACCTCGTCGCTGGTGTAGCCGAGGCCACCCAGGGCCTCCTGGACCTCGGAGACAGCGGAACGACCTGCCCGCGGATCGTCGTCGGATGCCGGAACGCCGTCGATGGGCAGGTTAAGGGAGTTCTTCAGCTCGACGAGCAGGCGGGCGGCCGTCTTCTTGCCTACGCCCGGCACCAGGCACAGGGCAGCCAGGTCGTCGTCGGCCAGGACCCGGGCCAGCTCGACGGGGCCGTGCACGCCGAGTACCGACAGGGCCAGCGCCGGACCGACGCCGTGGGCCGAGAGGAGCGTCTCGAAGCAGGCCCGCTCGGCGCGCTCGAGGAAGCCGTAGAGGGTCTGGTCGACCTCCCTGATGTGGTGGTGCACGTGCAGGAAGACCTCGCTCCCGGTATCGCCGAGTCGGACCGCCGTGGTCGGCGTCACCACCACCCGGTAGCCGATGCCCGCCACCTCGACCAGGACCTCGCCCGGGTCGAAGCGCTCCAGGAGGCGACCCCGCAGCGAGCCGATCACCGGGCGACCGCCCTGGGATCGCCCCGGTTCGACCGGCGGCCGGGCGGAACCACGGCAAGGTGGCAGAGGGCCACGGCCACCGCGTCGGCGGCGTCCACGGGACGTAGCGGCGTGGAGATCCCTAGCTGGGTACGGACCATCTGCTCCATCTGGTCCTTGTCGGCGCCTCCCCATCCGGCCACCGCCGACTTGACCTCGTTCGGCGAGTAGAGGGCCACCCCACAACCGGCGGCGGCGGCCTCGGCCATCACCACGCCGGAGGCCTGGCCGGTCTGCATTGCCGTGCCGACGTTCACCTGGAACAGCACGCGCTCGATGGCCACCTCGTCGGGCCGGTACTCCTCGATCAGCGCCCGGACCTCCCCCTGCAACTCGGCGAGGCGACGGGCCACGTCGGCCTCCGGTGAGGTCCGGACCACCCCGGCGGCCTCGGCGCGGAGCCTCCGGCCGTTGCGCGAAACGACGCCGTAGCCGCACCGGGTGAGGCCGGGGTCGATACCCAGAACGAACATGTGTACGACTCTAGCGGTGGTCGCCCCGGAGGTCGGTCACCCCGGCAGCGCCTCAGCCGTCCAGCGCCTCGAGGATCTCAGCAGGGATGTCGAAGTTGGCGTGGACGTCCTGGATGTCGTCGTTGTCGTCGAGCAGGTCCACGAGCCGGAGGACGGCCCGGGCGTGCTCGGCGGTGTCGATGGCCACCGTCGTGGTGGCCAGCATGGTGACGTCGGCGTTCAGGAACGGGACCTCGGCAGTCTCGAGCGCCTCACGGACGCCCGGCAGGTCGGTGGCCTCACAGGTCAGGCGCCACGTCCCGTCCTCGTCCACCAGGTCCTCGGCGCCGGCGTCCAGCGCCACCACCATGATCTCGTCCTCGTCGACCGACCCGTCCAGCAGAACCACGCCCTTGCGCTCGAACTGCCAGGCCACCGAACCGGGCTCGGCCAGCGAACCCCCGTTCTTGGACAGCAGCGACCGGACCTCGGACCCCGTGCGGTTGCGGTTGTCGGTCAACGTCTCCATGTACAGGGCCACACCGTGTGGGGCGTAGCCCTCGTAGGTGATCGACTCGTAGTCGACGCCCTCCAGCTCGCCGGTGCCCCGCTTCACCGCCCGCTCGATGGTGTCCAGCGGCACCGAGGAGTCCCGGGCCTTCTGGAACATGGTCCGCAGCGTGGGGTTGGTGTCGGGGTCGCCGCCACCCTGTCGGGCCGCCACCTCCACCTGCTTTATGAGCTTGGCGAAGAGCTTGCCGCGCTTTGCGTCGGCGGCGCCCTTCTTGTGCTTGATGGTCGCCCACTTGGAATGGCCGGACATGTGCTTCTCGTCTCGACTGGTGGTTGGAGTGTCTTGGGATCGTTTCCGACGATCAGGCGCCGAACGCCAGGTCTAGGAACCGTTCGTGGATGCGCCCGTCGCCGGACATCTCGGGGTGGAACGACGAGACCAGCACGGCGCCCTCACGGCAAAGCACCGGGACCCCGTCCACTGTGGCAAGCACCTCGACGTCGGATCCGACCCGTTCCACGACCGGCGCCCGTATGAACACGCCGTGGAACGGAGCGTCCAGGCCCGTTACCGATAGCTGGTCCTCGAACGAGTCGACCTGGCGGCCGTAGCCGTTGCGCCGGACGTCGATGTCGATCGCGCCGAACGAGCGCTGGTCGTCGCGGCCGTCGGTCACTCGGACGGCCAGGAGGATCATCCCGGCACAGGTCCCCAGCACTGGGAGGCCGTCGGCCAGGCGCTCGGCCAGGGACGGTCGCAGGCCCGACGAGTCCAGCAGCATGGACATGGTGGTGGACTCACCACCCGGAACGACCATGGCGTCCACGGCGTCCAGGTCCCCGGGGGTACGCACCTCGAGAGGCACCGCTCCGAGGCCGGTCAGGACCTCGGAGTGCCGGGCGAACGCCCCCTGGAGGGCGAGCACACCGACCTTCATGCGGAGCGGGCCCTACCAGCCCCGGTCGGCCAGCCGGGCCTCCAGCGAACCGATCTCCAGGCCGGGCATGGCGTCGCCCAGGCCACGGCTCACCTTTGCCACCATCGCCGGATCGCCGAAGTTGGTGACGGCTTCCACGATGGCACGAGCCCGCGGTGCCGGGTCGTCGCTCTTGAAGATGCCCGATCCCACGAACACCGCCTGGGCTCCCAGCTGCATGACCAGGGAGGCGTCGGCAGGCGTGGCAATCCCTCCCGCGCAGAACATCGGCACAGGGAGCTCACCGGTCTCGGCGATCTCCTGGACCAGTGGCAGCGGCGCCTGGAGGCGCTTCGCCCAGTCGAAGAGCTCGGCCTGGTCGGCCTGGGTGATCCTGCGGATGTCACCGATGATGGAGCGGAGGTGTCGGACGGCCTCCACGATGTTGCCGGTCCCCGCCTCACCCTTGGAGCGGATCAGGCATGCGCCCTCGGAGATGCGCCGAAGGGCCTCACCCAGATTTGTGGCGCCGCACACGAACGGCACGTCAAACGCCCACTTGTCGATGTGGTGCGCCTCGTCGGCCGGCGTGAGCACCTCGCTCTCGTCGACATAGTCGACGTCGAGGGCCTGCAGGACCTGGGCCTCGGCGAAGTGGCCGATGCGGGCCTTGGCCATCACGGGGACTGTGACTGCCTCCTGGATGCCGAGGATCATCTCGGGGTCGGACATGCGGGCCACGCCACCATCCCGGCGGATGTCTGAGGGCACCCGCTCAAGCGCCATCACGGCGGTGGCTCCGGCGTCCTCGGCGATCTTCGCCTGGGTCGGATCCACGACGTCCATGATCACGCCGCCCTTGAGCATCTCGGCCAGGCCCCGCTTCACCAGCTGGGTCCCGGTTGCTCTCGTCACTTCGCTCATGGCGCGCAGTCTAGGACAGGGATCGGGCCGACTACCCCGCCGGATCGGGCGGTAGTCGCCTCGTGGCGTCAGCCCGTGAGCTCGGCCACCTGGGACGGGTCGAGGATGACTCCCTCTCCCAGGCGGGCCAGGGCCACCCACGTACGACCGGGGTGGAGGTACACCGGTGAACCCGTGTCGTCATCGGCCAGCGCCCAGCCGTCGGCCACGAACGGCCGACTCCAGGTCACTCCGGTGACCGTGCCGTCCCGCAGCAGCCAGCCGTCGCCGGAGCCGGTGGAGATCACCTGGGGCGACAACAGGTCTGCGTCCGACGTTCGGTAGTCAACGTACAGGATCAGCACGTTGTCGGCCGCCAGCTGGAAGCCATCGGCGTCCACGAGCGGTACCCCGCGGTGGAACCTGAGCCACCGCGCCGAGACATGGTCCCACACCCAGTCGATGTCACGGCGGGGTGCGATCCAGCGAACTCCACGGGTCGGCACCGCCGATGCCGGCAGGCCACCGAAGGTGAAGATCGGGTCGGGTGCCGATCCGGTGGCAGCCGACGCGGCGGCCGCCGCGTCCAGGAAGCCGTTGTACGGCGACTCGCCACGGCTGGCGTCCCTGAAGAAGAGGTGCTGGCCCAGGCCGTTGGTGGTCAGGCCCACGAACGTCCCGAGGCCGATGGCCTGCTCCACCTCGGCGCCCACCCCCTCGTTGCTCCCCCAGTAGGCGAAGAGCGGGCGGTTCAGGTTGCCGATGAGGTCGATGTCGCTGGACCGGGCCGAGCGGACCAGGCCGACCCGCACTGGGACCTCGCTGTGGAACACGGCCAGGAACCGGGTGACCCCGTTCTCGATGTGGGCCTCGTAGACGACGTCGGCGTCCTCCAGCCCGACCTGGGGCAGTGACTTCGAGTCGTTGTTGCCGACCTTGACGACCAGGGCCGGTCGGTCGACGTTCCCGTCGACGGCCGGCAGGCCGGTCAGCGGGTGGACCGGCCCGGCCCACCCGATGATCGTCGTGGTGGTCGCCACGCCGATGCTGGTGGTCGTGTCGACCTCGACCGTCGCTCCGCCGTCCTCGGCCACTGTGTCGGCCACCACCACTGCTTCGGCCGTGGTCGGCGCAACGGTGGCGGTCGTCGCCGGGGCGAGCGTCCCCAGGGTCGGCACGGGGGCGGCCTGTTCGCCACCACCGCATCCGGTGGCGAACAGGGCCAGGCCCAGCACGGAGATAACCAGGAAGCGGCGCCCGACCATCACGGCGTCAGCACTCCCCCAGGGCGGCCACGCGGACCTCGACCGTCGGATGCGACGTCGTCTGGACGTCGGTTCGTCCGTCGGGTTGGAGCAGCCAGAGCCGGGAGGTCGATACGGAAGCGTCCACCTCGGTCCCCAGGTCCGCCAGGCCCCGTAGGGCCGTCTGCATCCCCGGCGGGAAGCGCGTCCACTCTGCGCCGTCCAGGTCGGCCTGCATCACCCGGTCGGGCCCGACGGAGGCGGAGGCGACCAGCCGGACCCCGGCGAGGCGGCCCATGGCAGCCGCTGTCGTCTCGCCCCGGAGGTGGTCGTCTGTGCAACGAACCAGGAGGTGGGCCACCAGCGCCTCGAGCTCGACGAGGCCGAGGCGGTCGGCCGCACCGGTGGTCAGGACGATCGATGCGCCGTCGGGTCCGGCCATGGCCGCGGCGTTGCCGGCGGGCGAGTCAATGACGAAGAGCTCCGGAGGCTGGATGCCGTGGGTGAGGCAGAGGCCGCCGACGGTGTTGTGCAGCCGCGGGAACTCCCCGACGAGGGCCGGACGGGCCTTCAGGCTCCGCCGGAGGACCCGCAGGGCGCGACGACCCGTGACCCGGGCGAAGGACACGGTGAGGAGTATGCCCGCCGCGACGGCTATCGGCAGGCCCAGACCGACTAGCAGAGCGACCAGCAGCGTGACCACGCCGACGACGACCGCGGGGAGGGTGACGGCGCTACGGAGAGGAGACATGGGCAACGGCCTCGTGACGACTCGCTGGTGTGCGATCACCGCTGGTGGCGATCCGGGTGGACGGCCTGCATGTTACGCCCACCATCGGCCGACACGGGGCCCACCGGCCATGCCCACCATCGGCCTGGTCAACGCCGGCCTGGTCAACGCCGGCCTGGTCAACGCCGGCCTGGTCAACGCCGGCCGGATCAGGCCATGACGTCCGCGTAGGCCTCGAGGTACCGGTCGGCGAGGCGACGCATCGAGAACTGCTCGGCACGGATCCGACCGCTCGCCACGAGGCGGGCGGAGAGGTCGGGATTCCGGAGGACCTTGTCGATGGCGGTGCCGAGAGCAGCAGCGTCGTCCGGGGGTACGAGCAGCGCGTCCTCTCCGCCCCGGGCCACCTTCGAGTAGCCCGGGATGTCGCTGGCCACCACCGGCGTGTCGCAGGCCATGCCCTCCAGGAGCACCACGCCGAACGACTCGCCCCGCAGCGAGGGCGCACAGAACACGTCTGATCCGCGGATCCGTGCGGCGCGCTC
>Ga0208881_1000119_pt1 | contig 25899 bp, 22 predicted proteins | sample Knorr_S23_td_AAI_FD_185610 | JGI IMG/M metagenome (GOLD analysis project Ga0208881, IMG submission 185610) | Marine microbial communities from Southern Atlantic Ocean transect - Knorr_S23_td_AAIW_ad_876m_LV_B (SPAdes) (version 2) | ecosystem: Environmental > Aquatic > Marine > Oceanic | place... | reverse complement strand
CGCTTCTCCCGACAGGCGTTGCTATTGCACAGATTGTGTCAGTTTCAATTGCTGGCATTGGCGTTCAGCAGGAAAGGAAGAGGCCACTGTTGAGGCGGGCTCAGGTTGCCTTTTTTGCTTCGTAGCTGGCTTCAATTTTTCTTGTTATATACCACTGCTGCAAAATACCCAGCACGCTGTTAGTTACCCAATACAGTACCAGACCGGATGGGAAAAATAAGAACATCCCGGTCATCATTACTGGCATGAATTGCATAACCTTCGCCTGCATGGGATCGGCAGGGGGCGGGTTAAGCCTCATTTGTATAAACATGGTGACGCCCATTAGAAGCGGCAACACAAAGAATGGATCTGTGACTGACAGGTCATTTAACCAGAATACAAAGGGAGCGTGTCTTAACTCCACGCTCTCGAGAAGGACCCAATACAATGCGATGAAGACAGGCATCTGGGCAAGCAAGGGCAGGCACCCTCCGAGAGGGTTTATCTTTTCTTTCTTATAGAGGGCCATGGTCGCTTGTTGTAATTTCATTTTGTCGTCGGCATAGCTGTCTTTAAGTTGCTGCATTTTAGGCATAAGACGGCGCATTCCTGCCATTGACTGAAACTGCTTTTCAGACAGCTTGAAGAGCAACCCCTTGACGATAAACGTAAGAATAATAATGGAAACCCCGTAGTTACCGATTATCGAATTGATCTGGGCAAGCAGCCAATATATCGGGTTGGCGAGGAACCATAGAAAGCCATAGTCAACATTAAGGTCCAGGTTAGGTGAGATCTCAGCTAGGGAGTTTTTTTCTTTTGGGCCCGCGTAAAACTGCACCGTTTGACTGCCGGTGCTCCGAGCAGGTACTACGAATGAAGAGCTGGTGAACTCGCCGAAGTACTGGTTGATATTGTTTGTTCGCGTGTTAAACCTGTTGGTCGTCTCCGTGCTTGGAATCCAGGCTGAAAGGAAATACTTTTGGCTGAAGCCTATCCAGCCACCATTCATATCAACGCTTCCCGCGCCGTCTGCTACATCCCCGAAGGGTATTTTTATATAGGGGTCATCATCTGATGTGGCGACGAACCCCAGATAGCTTCGGCTAAAAAAGCCGGCGCCACTTGGATCATCAAAGGCGTCACGTTTCACTTGGCCGAAAGCATTTCCCTGCCACTCCGCGCCAGATTGATTGTCTACGATGAAAGTGACATCGATCAGGTAGCTGCCGCGGTTGAACCCGAACCGTTTTATTACCTGCACCCCCCCTGCGGTAGTGGTGACAAGGTCAACATCGAGAGCATTTTCGTCTTCGTTCAGCCTATAGCTGGTGGAGCTGGACTGATAGACAGCTCTACCTGAATTGTCTATACCATCGCGCCCAATAAGCCCGCTTTGTGCCACATAGCTTCGCCCCGGAGAAGGCTCCAATAGCACAAAGGGGTCATTTGAAACATCTAATTGTCTGAGGTGCTTTGGCAGGGCTAAGTATGTAATATCACCACCGATCAAATCGATATCGATTTCTAAGGTGTCAGTTGACACTGAAATAACAGTAGTTGACGAAATGTTGGCAGTGGGCTCCGAAACAGTAACTGATTCATTGGGCTCCGAAACAGCAACCGATTCACTGCTTGTAGAGGATACCGGTGAATCTGGAAACTGTGTTGGGATATCGGTTACCGTTGTATTCTCGGGCGGTGAAATTAATGGCACTGGGCTAGGTGCCGGAGCGCCAAAATCCACGACCTGAGGATAATCGGTGTTCCAGGCCAGCAGCATCACGTAAGAGATTGCAGCAAGGGCACCGTAGAGCAAATATTTCGTTATATTCATAGTGGCTAATTCAAGCTCATTATTCAGAGGTCTTCTCTGTGCCAGGCACGGGATCAAATCCGCCTTCATGCCAGGGATGACAGCTGCAGATTCGACGTACACCTAGCCAGGATCCTTTAATTGAGCCGTGTTTTTCTATCGCTTCTTTTGTGTATTGGGAACAGGTGGGATAGAAACGGCAGTCATTGCCTATCAGCAAACTAAGAGTTAGCTGGTAGAAGGTTATCAATCGTATGAGCAGAGGTTTTAACATCGCGTAAATTGCCTAATTCATAACTATAACTGGCTCTGGCTAATGCAGCTTTCGCCTAAGGTATACATTTGCTAGTCATATCTTTCCATAACATATTCAGCTTTCCTGCCAGCTGTTTATTATCCAGTTTACCAGCATCCTTTCGAGCCAACACAACCAAATCCAGCCCGGGCAGTTCTTTGACAATGTGGCGAAACGACTCGCGAATCTGGCGTTTTATCCGATTTCTTTGAACGGCATTAGAAACATGTTTCTTTGCGATCACCATACCGAGCCTGGATCTTGAATCGTGGTTTCTGATAGCAAGTACAAGAAACTGGTGGCAGGAAGTTTTCAACTGAACATTATCGAAGACGGCCCCATACTCGGCAGCACTCAGAAGCCTTAATCTTTTGGAGAAACCGTTAGTTGCCACTGGCTTTCCCTATTCTTAGTGAACAGAAAAGGAGAATTCAGCTGGATAATCGAGCGCGTCCTTTCGAGCGCCTTCTTTTAAGAATTTGGCGACCACCTTTAGTTGCCATGCGGGCTCTAAAACCATGAGTCCTAGCACGTTTTAATACGCTGGGTTGAAACGTTCTTTTCATAACAGGAATTCCAATCTTTTCGGCCCAAGCTAGACGCCATTGGTTTAAAAAAAAGGAGGGCGAATTCTAGTGGTTTTACATTAAACTTGCAATCACGCAATGGATAGAACTGAACAGAGATTTTCAGAGTTGTGAGCGCAATACCCAGTCTGAAAAGCCCTCGGGCTTATCTGCGCATGGGCTCAGAATTTGGCCACAGGATATCCACAGCTTATTTATTCACAGGCGGCACTAATTTGCTCGGCGCGGCACAAATTTTCGCCTCGGTATTTATCAGCAAACCCTTTGTATAGTATTGATATATATGAACAAAAAAGCGGCTCAAAAACCCACGTTTTAGCATTCCAATCGGTGGATAACTCAATATTCAGCCGTTAGAATTGTCGCAGGAAAAAATAAAAAAACAAAAGCGAATAAGGAAAAAAACTGGTGGTAACCAACTGGCAAAAATGTATTGATTGTTTACAAGCAGAACTTCCCTCTCAACAATTTAATACTTGGATAAGACCCCTGCACGCAGAAGCGGACGCTGGGGTGCTGCGCATTTTTGCGCCAAACCGGTTTATTAAAGATTGGGTGAAAGGGAAATTTCTACACCGCATTCGTGAAATTCTGAATGAATCAGATGGACAAAGGCTCAGTATTAGCCTAGAAGTTGTCGCGTCATGCTCTCCTTATTTGTCGCCCCCGGCTCCCAATACTCATCCGGCTCTAGAGGGCGAGGACAAGCCCCAAGCCGAGCGGAGGCCCAAACCAGTGCGGTTCCCGGCAAGTGCTGGGCCGGTGGTGAACGGCAATAGCCCTAATATGGATATTACTATCGAAGGGAAGCTCAGGCACCGTGGCGCATTGAACCAGGAAAACACCTTTGAGAACTTCATCGTGGGCAAGTCCAACCAATTGGCTAGGGCCGCTGCTGAACAAGTTGCAGAGAATCCCGGTGATGCCTACAACCCTCTTTTTATTTACGGTGGTGTTGGCTTAGGAAAAACCCACTTAATGCATGCAATAGGTAATTACTTGGTGGCAAAGAAACCGACCGCCAAAGTTGTGTACCTTCATTCGGAAACCTTTGTTGCCACAATGGTAACAGCGCTGCAGCTTAATGCTATGGGTGAGTTCAAGCGGTTCTACCGCTCCGTTGATGCACTACTTATAGATGATATTCAGTTTTTCTCCGGGAAGGAGCGTTCGCAAGAAGAGTTCTTTCATACTTTCAATGCCCTGTTGGAGGAGGGGCACCAGATCATTCTAACCTGTGACCGGTTTCACAAAGAGATCAATGGCCTAGAAGAACGACTGAAATCGCGGTTTGGCTGGGGCCTTACCGTTGCAGTCGAACCTCCTGAGTTGGAGACGCGTGCGGCGATCCTTATTAACAAAGCCGAACGCTGCAACGTGAGCCTTCCTTACGAAGCGGCATTTTTTATTGCCCAGCGACTGAGATCGAACGTACGCGAGCTAGAAGGTGCGCTTAAGAGGGTAATTGCCCATGCGAATTTCAAGGGAGAACCGATTGGCCTAGACCTCATTAAAGAAGCGTTGCGAGATCTATTTGCCCTTCAGGACAAACTTGTCACAATTGATAATATTCAACGATCCGTGGCCGGGTACTATAAGATCAGGATGTCGGACATGCTTTCAAAACGGCGTAATCGCTCGGTTGCACGTCCCAGACAGGTGGCTATGAGCTTGTCGAAAGAGCTGACGAACCACAGCTTGCCGGAAATTGGGGATGCTTTTGGGGGTAGAGATCACACCACGGTTATGCACGCCTGCAAACAGATTCACCGGCTGAGACATAGCTCCACGGACATACAAGAAGACTACAAAAACCTGCTTAGGTCTCTATCTAATTAGAGCTTAACACGTTGATATATAAGGTAAATACGTAAAATGCAATTTGTCATTTCTCGTGAGAGTTTGTTGAAACCGTTGCAGATAGTTAGCGGGGTGGTAGAGCGGCGGCAGACGCTTCCCGTGCTTTCCAATGTTCTCTTGGTTTTAAACGATAGTGAGCTATCACTGACAGGAACTGACCTGGAAGTAGAATTGGTCGGTAGAGTGGCTATTGACCAGGTAAAGCAGCCGGGCGAAATTACTGTCCCCGCTCGCAAACTCTTGGATATTTGCAAATCGTTAAAAGACGACTCTAACATTAACGTCTCTCTCGCAGACAACAAGCTAACCCTAAAGTCAGGCCGTAGCCGGTTTATGCTTGCCACCCTTCCAGCGACGGAGTTTCCTAGCACAGAAGAAGAGCCTGATACCTTTTCTCTGACTATTCAAGGGACAAAGCTCCGTGAGCTGCTTGACAGCACGAGTTTCGCAATGGCACAGCAAGACGTTCGTTACTATCTTAATGGAATGTTGTTTGAGGTGGGAGCTGATTACTTGAAGGTAGTTGCCACGGACGGCCATCGGCTGGCGATGGAAACAGTCAGAATGTCCAATCCCATAGATGAAACCCAGCAACTTATACTCCCCAGGAAAGGCATCATGGAGCTTGCGCGACTGCTATCCGATCATGACGGAGATATAAGTATGACCTTTGGGCAAAACCACCTAACAGTGACGATTCCAGAGTTCACGTTTACATCAAAACTGGTTGACGGCAAATTTCCGGATTACAACCGTGTTCTTCCCAAGGGAGGCGACCGGGTTTTAATTGGCAATCGTCAAGAAATGCGAGAAGCGTTTTCCAGGGCAGCTATTTTATCCAATGAAAAATACAAAGGGGTTCGCGTGATTCTCACGACCGGTGAGCTTAAAATTCTCGCCAACAACCCGGAGCAAGAAGAAGCGGAGGAAACGGTATCAGTGGATTATACAGGGGAGCCGCTAGAAATCGGTTTCAACGTTGGCTACTTGATCGATGTTCTTTCCACTCTGTCTAGCCCAAATGTAAAAATTACACTTTCAGACCCCAATAGCAGCGCATTGCTGGAAGCAGAAGCGAAAGAAGGCAGCGATGCTGTCTATGTCGTTATGCCGATGCGGCTGTAAACGGGCAGCTAATACTTGCGTCTCTAGCACGGCATATGAGCATCCTACAATCGCTCAGTATTACGTCAATTCGAAACATACAGCAGGCGGCTCTTAAATTAAGCCCTGGGGTAAATTTACTGCATGGTGAAAATGGCAGCGGGAAAACCAGCGTATTAGAATCTATCCATTTGCTCGCCACAGGCCGCTCCTTCAGAACTAGCAAGCCAGGAACGCTAATCAGCGAAACCGAGCCCTCGGCATTGGTTGTTGCTGAGCTAAGCAACGGCCATCAAATCGGTCTTACCAGAAGCAGGCGGAAAGGACACCAGCTTAATATGGATAGCGAAAAACAGCGAAACTGGGACAAGGTCGCCAGAGAGTTGCCGGTTCAGGTTCTGGATGCGAACTCTTTTCTTCTGTTAGATGGTGGGCCGAAAGCCAGACGCCGGTTTCTCGACTGGGGAGCGTTCCACGTGGAACCTTTATTTGTGGATCAATGGCGCAAAACGCGAAAATGTATTGCGAACCGCAACCTTCTGCTAAGAAAATCAAGCCCTGATCCAGATCAGCTGCGCGCCTGGGATTTGCAGTTGTGCAAGGCTTCGGGTGCTGTTGACATGGCTAGAAGCAACTATTTCAATTGTTTTGTGCCCATTTTCGATCAAGTCTACGAGTCTTTGGCCGCACCCTCGCCTAATGTGCTAAACCTTAGCTATTATCGAGGCTGGGATAGCGACCAAGAATTATCCGAAGTTCTGCGTCATAGCGAAATCACAGATAAGAAATACGGCGCCACCCAGTGCGGGCCCCACCGGGCAGATCTGGTTGTGAAGGCAGGCTCCCGACTAGCCATAGAAACGCTTTCTAGAGGACAGCAGAAAATCTTGGTTAGTGCGCTAAAAATTGCCCAGGGGGTGCTGCTAAGCCAGGCGCTTGATCGGTCTTGTGTTTACTTGGTTGATGATTTACCGGCAGAACTAGACCGTACTAATAGACAAAAAGTGCTGGAAAAGCTGGTGGGTTTGAAGGGGCAGCTATTTGTTACCTGTGTGGATCGTGAAGCGCTTCAGATATCACCCGCAAATAGCCCTGAAATGGCAACGTTTCACGTGAAACGTGGTACAATAACGGCTTGATTTTCCATTGAATTTACCGATATTAAGGTAAGCAGCCAAGCGGTTCCGCGATGGCCGATTTCCTGAGGTAGTTGTATGTCCAAAGAAGCCCAAACCGAGTACAACTCGGAAAGCATTAAAGTTCTAAAAGGGCTCGATGCTGTCCGAAAACGCCCTGGTATGTTTATTGGCGACACAGATGATGGCACCGGCCTTCATCATATGGTTTTTGAGCTGGTGGATAATTCCATCGACGAGGCCCTGGCGGGCTTCTGTGACGAAATCCGCGTAACAATCCACGTAGGGGAAACCATTACGGTAGCTGACAATGGCCGTGGTGTGCCTACCGAGATGCACAAAGAAGGCGTTTCCGCCGCGGAAGTTATCATGACTGTGCTACATGCCGGCGGTAAATTCGATGATAATAGTTACAAAGTGTCAGGAGGGCTCCACGGGGTGGGGGTTTCGGTCGTAAACGCGCTGTCGGAAGAGCTTAAGCTCACCATTCGTCGCGATAACAAAGTCCATGAGCAATACTACAAACATGGGGTCCCCCAGGCCCCTTTGGCGGTTGTGGGAGAGACCAAGAGCACTGGCACCGAATGCCACTTTGAGCCTTCAGGGGAGACTTTTACTAACATTGAATTTCACTACGATATCCTGGCTAAAAAGTTACGCGAGTTGGCATTTCTTAACGCTGGGGTTTCTGTGAGGTTAGCCGACGAGCGATCCGGCAAGAAGGAACTTTACAAATACGATGGCGGCCTTAAGGCCTTCGTGGATTACCTCAACAAGAACAAGACTACAGTGAATAAGCTATTCCACTTTATCTCAGAACGAGATGAAGACGGCGTTACAGTCGAGGTTGCGCTGCAATGGAATGACTCCTACCAGGAAAATATCTTTCCCTATACCAACAATATTCCCCAAAGAGATGGTGGCACCCACTTGGCCGGCTTCCGAGGAGCGTTAACCAGAGTGCTAAAGGGGTACATTGACAAAGAAATGTCAAACCCAAAAGGAAAAGAAGTTGTCATGACGGGAGACGATGCCCGTGAAGGCCTTACAGCGATTATTGCGGTGAAAGTACCAGACCCTAAATTTTCTTCACAAACTAAGGATAAGTTAGTTTCGTCAGAGGTTAAGGCAGTTGTCGAGCAGGAAATGGCATCCCATTTCAATGATTACCTCATGGAGAACCCTCAAGATGCCAAGCTCATTGTCTCTAAGATGATTGATGCGGCCCGAGCCCGGGAAGCGGCCCGCAAGGCCCGGGAAATGACAAGACGCAAAGGAGCGCTGGACATAGCCGGATTACCGGGGAAGCTTGCGGACTGCCAGGAGAAGGACCCAGCTCTCTCTGAAATCTATATTGTGGAGGGAGATTCTGCAGGCGGATCGGCAAAACAGGGAAGAAATCGCAAGAACCAGGCCGTATTACCTCTGAAGGGCAAAATACTTAATGTAGAGAAGGCCAGGTTTGACAAGATGTTAAGCTCTGTTGAAATCGGAACGCTGATTAAAGCCTTGGGGTGCGGGATTGGTAATGAGGAGTTCGATCCCGAAGCACTGCGATACCACAGCATTATTATCATGACTGATGCCGATGTGGACGGATCCCACATCAGGACTCTGTTGTTAACTTTTTTCTTTAGGCAAATGAGAGAGCTTGTAGAAAGGGGACATATTTTTATCGCGCAGCCGCCCCTGTACAAGATTCGCAAAGGCAAGCAGGAGCAATACCTTAAAGACGACATGGAACTTGCTAGTTATCAGACGCAGATTGCGCTGCAAGATGCTAGCTTACACGTAAATACAAAAGCACCAGCGATTGCCGGTGAATCACTGGAGACGCTAGTTAAACAATACAACGAAGCGTATTCCATTATCAGCCGGTTGGCGCGTGTATATCCGACTGAGATTCTTGAGGCGATGATCTTTTCCCGCACATTGCGTGAAGAAGAACTTAAGTCAAAAGCCAAAGTAAGCAAATGGGTTACTGAACTATCAGCAAACCTGGAGAAGCATCACCCAGGAATTGCCAGTAATTATTCACTCAATCTCAACGAAGACCCGGAGCGACACCTGTTTTTGCCCGAAGCCACAATAGATCTTCATGGGCTAGAAAAGACTTATAGTTTCACGCAAGATTTTTTCCATTCAGGGGAGTATCGGACGATAACCGAATTGGGTGATATGCTAGAAGGGTTAATCGAAGAGGGAGCCTACGTTAAGCGCGGAGATCGCACTCATGACGTCACAAGTCTGGGCGACGCCATCGAATGGGTGACGAATGACGCTATGAAAGGGCATTACCTGCAACGCTACAAGGGGCTGGGCGAGATGAACCCTGATCAGCTTTGGGATACCACAATGAACCCCGATACGCGCCGTATGTCGCAAGTGACAATCGATGATGCCTTCAGCGCCGACCAGTTGTTCAACACTTTGATGGGTGATCAGGTCGAACCGAGACGAGAGTTTATTGAAGACAACGCGCTGGCCGCGGAGAACCTCGATATCTAGGCGGGGCCGTCCTTAAACTGCTGACGGATCCACTGTTCGGCTTGCTCCGTCAATTCGTTAGCGGATTTATCAGTGGTAGCGATTGGCTCACCAATAACAACTGTGATACTCCCGGGGTATTTGAGAAATGCCCGGGCCGGCCAACAGTCTCCGGCGTTGTGAGCGATAGGAACTATGGGTGCTCCTGCCGTGGCAGCCAGCTTACCACCGCCTCTTGAGAAGCGGCGAATTTCGCCTGCTTTAGACCTGGTCCCTTCGGGGAACACAAAGATCGAAATTCCTTCCCTGATTCGAGCCACACCCTGGGTTAATAATGACTTGCCGGCTTCCCGTGGCTGGCTGCGATCAATTGCAATGGGTTTTTGCAGGCGAAGGGCCCAGCCCCAGAAAGGAATGCGTAACAATTCCCGCTTCAAAATAGGAGAAACCGGAAATTTTATTGTATAGAACAAAAAGGTTTCCCAGCTGCTTTGATGATTCGAAAGAATAACAATCGGGCCGTCCGGGATGTTGTGCTTACCTAAGACCGTATATCTGACACCGCAGGTGAGCCAGAGCCACTTCAGTATCGCGTTACACCAACCGGATGCGATTACATGTCGGCCCTTTTCGGGCGTAACTGGAAATACCAGGATAAAAAAGCTGCAAATTATAATGGTGGCTGATACATAACCCACATAGAAAAGCAGCGAACGCAAAAATAGAATTGGGCCGCTATTCATCAGCTTGCAAAATCACATCTTTTACGGCCATAGCTAAGCTATCAACAACCGGCACCCCTCGGGTTTTGCTAATCAAAAGCCGCTGTTCGGTGGCAGACCCCTTGCCGGTTCGTACCAAAATGGGTCTAAGGCCAAATGTTAGGGCTGCCTGGATATCTTTATAGCTATCACCGACGAGGAAACAGCCCCTAAGCGAACAGGCAAACTCATTTTCTATTTGGGAAAGCATGCCAGTGGCGGGTTTCCGACAGCCGCAACCATCGGTGGGGAGATGTGGACAGAAAAAAATACCATCAATAAAACCACCAGCCTTGTCAACCATAGAACAAAGTTTATGATGTATTTTGGCTAGGGCTTGTCCGTCAAAAAGGCCACGGCCTAGTCCGGACTGGTTGCTGGCCACTACGACCCTATATCCCGCTGAATTCAGGTTTGCAATAGCCTCTAGGCTTCCCGGAATGGGAATCCATTCACCCGGTGTTTTTACATATGCATGGGTGTCTTCGTTGATTACTCCGTCTCTATCAAGAACAACAGTTTTCATAGGGTTTATTCTGAAAAATCGCCGCTGTGTTATTAGCTGCTATGAAGATGCGATATGTCTGCTGTTTGGAGGAACAGGTGGCGAAGTTCTTGGAGCAACGCTAATCGGTTGTCACGAAGCGTTGTGTCTTCGCACATTACGAGAACCTCTTCAAAAAATGTGTCGACGCTTTTTTTAAGGCAAGCGAGTGACTGTAGTCCTTCTTTATACGCTCCCCTCTCAAACATTGGTGTTACCTCTAACATTTTGTCTTCTAGAGCCTTGTACAAAGCTTGCTCGGCGGGTTCCCTCAGTAATTCTTTTTTTACTGACAGGCCTTGAACGCTGAAATCTTGCTTGGCAATCAAATTAGATACGCGTTTGTTGGCCGCAGCGAGCGAGGCGGATTCTGGTAGCTGGTTAAAATTGTGAACTGCCAGAACGCGCATATGAAAATCTCTGGGGCGCTTGGGCTTTATCGCGAATACCGACTGAAATTCTTCGGCCGTTACCCCTTCATCTATGGACCATGCCTTGAATCGTTCCAGCAGGAACTCAAATACCTCACCAGTTGTATCTTCTGCCAATTTAATCCCCTTAAATCCGTGAACAGCCTGCTTAATGCAATCTAATAGATCCAGATCGAGCTCTCTCTCGACAATGATGCGCAACACTCCAATGGCAGAACGCCTGAGGGCGAATGGGTCTTTAGATCCAGTTGGGGGTTGGCCTATTCCAAATATACCCACTAAGGAATCGAGTTTGTCAGCTAAGGCGAGAGCGATTCCTGTCTTAGAACTTGGCAAGTCATCGCCGGAAAATCGTGGCATGTATTGTTCGTTGAGAGCTTGAGCCAACTCCTTAGGTTCACCGTCGTGCAGGGCGTAGTAATATCCCATCAGGCCCTGAAGTTCAGCAAACTCGCCGACCATTAGAGTTAACAGGTCGCATTTGGACAGGCTCGCGGCCCTTGCACAGACCGTCATGTCGGCACTTATCCATTCCGCAATTGTGGAAGCGAGAGCTGCCATACGCTGGGATTTGTCGTAGACAGTTCCGAGTTCCTCCTGGAAAACGATTTTGCTCAATCGCTTAGCCCGGGATTCCAAAGATTGCTTTTTATCACTTTCATAAAAGAAGCGCGCATCAGCAAGCCGCGCACGAATAACGCGCTCATATCCCTCTACTACCTGAGAGGGGTCTTTGCTGACCAGGTTGCTGACCGTAATAAACTTCGGCAGAAGCTTGTCTTTTTTGTCAATGAGATAGAAGCATTTCTGATGGGATTTCATCGTAAGGATCAAGGCCTCGGATGGCACCTCGAGAAAATCTTCATCAAACTGTCCGGTGAGTGCGACTGGATATTCTACAAGGCTAGTCACTTCATCGAGTAAAGCCTCATCAATTACTGCGGTGCCGCCAGCCCCACTGCCTTCGTCTTCGACTAGTTGGCGAATCAGGTCCTTTCGTTTTTTGAAATCAGGGATTACACCCCCTTTCTCTTCGAGCAACTCTTCGTAATCTTTTGCGCTATTAATTATAATTTTTTTGTTGGCGCTAAAGCGGTGCCCGTAGGAGAAGCGATCAACCTCCACTCCCACCAAAAGTGCAGGGATAATCTCTTCGCCGAACATCATGACCGCCCAGTGCACAGGCCTAACAAATTCTTCACGAGAGGCTCCCCAGCGCATTCTTTTCGGAATTGGCAATTGCGCAATGGCATCTTGGACAAGCCTAGGCAAAAGATCCTGGGTAGGCTTTCCCGGTTCTTTAGAGAGGAATGCTAGTTTTTCAACCCCACCTTTTGCCGATCGATCGAGTTCGTTGACAGCGACCCCACATGAGCGCGCAAAGCCCTGTGCGGCCTTAGTAGGCTTTCCCTGTTGGTCAAACGCTGCGCTGATAGTCGGGCCCAATCGGTCGATGTCCCTGTCCGGTTGCTGCGCCTGTAATTCACGAATGAGCACAGCAAGCCGACGAGGTGTAGCGTAACGTTGGGAAGCTGAGAAATTCAACTGCTCACCATTCAACCCCTTCACTATGCCATGCTCTAGGCTCTCAGATAGACCGGCTAATGCTTTAGGGGGTAGCTCTTCTGTGCCAATTTCAACTAGAAAGTCGCGAGGAGACATAATGCTTATCGCTCCAGGTACTCTTTTCGCAACGCGTCCGTTGCTAAGGGGAACCCAAGATGTTTGCGACTCTCGAAATAGGCCTCGGCTACCAGCCTTGCGAGAGCGCGAACCTTAAGAATAAATCGCTGCCGCTCGGTGACCGAAATCGCTTTCCTGGCATCCAAAAGGTTGAAATAGTGAGATGCCTTCAAAACTTGTTCGTACGCTGGCAGCGCAAGCCCTTTCTCAATGAGGAATTTGCACTGTTGCTCGCAGTTATCGAAAGATTTGAAAAGCAATTCGGTATCGGCATATTCAAAATTGTAAGCGGACATTTCCACTTCGTTTTGTCTGAACACGTCACCATAGCTCACCGGCCCCCCAGGGCCGTTTGTCCAGACGATATCATAGATGCTATCTACATCCTGTAAGTACATGGCAATGCGTTCGATGCCGTAAGTGATCTCACCGCTCACCGGATAACATTCTAAGCCGCCTACCTGCTGGAAATAGGTAAATTGGGTCACCTCCATACCATTCAGCCAGACTTCCCAACCTAGACCCCAGGCTCCCAGCGTCGGGGACTCCCAATTGTCTTCGACAAACCGAACGTCATGTATGCTCATGTCGATGCCAAGGTCTTCGAGGGATTCCAGATAGACAGCCTGTATATCCGGAGGTGAAGGTTTTAGGAGCACCTGAAACTGGTAATAGTGCTGTAGCCGGTTCGGGTTATCACCATAACGACCATCGGTGGGCCGTCGGCAGGGCTGTACGTAGGCTGTATTCCAGGATTCTGGGCCGATGGCACGCAGAAATGTTGCAGGGTGAAACGTTCCTGCTCCGACTTCCAGGTCCAAGGGCTGCATAAGAACGCACCCTTGTTGCGCCCAGAACTGCTGCAGAGCCATCACTAGGCCCTGAAATGTTTTCAAGTCCTTATTTTTTTCCACGCGGTTGATTGGGTTCGAGAAATCAGAGGGTTATGATTATGCTGGAATATCTGCAACTATTCCACAAGCGCTTGTTTCCCCTCTTCCAGGCCGAGCATCGGAAGGGCTTTCGACATTGCCATTCGTCGGATTCGCTCTAAAATAGAGGACTTAACAAGTTGCGAATTGAGCAAACGCTATCCAATCTCTTATATATTTTTTTGTTAAAGGTTTGCTGACTGTCTGTGCAGTACTGCCCCTCTGGGTGTTACACGTGGTTGCAGGGCTTTGGGGTGCGGCTCTATACATATTTCCGACGCGGTCACGAGCCACCACGTTAAAAAATCTTAAGGCGTGTTTTCCTGAGAAAGGCAATAACGAGATAGCAGCCCTTGCAAAAGAAAGCCTCAAAAACACCGCATGCACAGCGCTCGAAATGGGCAAAGCCTGGTTATTGCCTGTAGATAAAACTATTGCGCTTATTGTCGATGAAGAGTCGACCGGCTTAAAAAAATTCTCTGCCTCCACAAAAGCTGGGCAAGGCGTGATCCTTCTAGCCCCTCATCTAAGCAACTGGGAGGTGCTCGGGTTTTTCATCGGCGAAATTCATCGCACTACTTATTTGTACCAACCGCCAAAAATTCAACCCTTGGATGCGCTCAGTAGGAAGGCCCGTTCAAGAAGCGGAATCTCGATGGTACCCACCAATCGTAAAGGTGTCGCTCAACTGTTAAAAGCACTCCAATCTGGCGAAGTTGTCGCCATCTTGCCTGACCAGGTGCCACCCGATGAAAGCGGCATCTATGCTCCGTTTTTTGGCCAGCAAGCACTCACAATGACCTTGGTAAGCAAACTCGTGCAGCGGACAAATGCAAAAGTGTTTTCCGGGTTTGCAGAGCGACTACCGAGAGGAAAAGGATTCAAGGCCGTGTTACAGGAGGCCAACCCGGCCATCTATAGCGACAATTTGGAAGAATCGGTTGCTGGACTTAATAAGTCTGTGGAAGAGTGTGTGAAGCTTGCAATTTCCCAATACCAGTGGGAATACAAACGGTTTCGCCGACGGCCTGACGGCGCAAAGCTCTATAAGGATTAATTATTTTCTTTATATCTCAACTGTTGCTTAGATTTGCAATTGCTGTTGAAAAATTTAAAACAGGACGAACTTCATAATCGCCGAGATCTATAATAGGGTCTAAAAATTTAACCAACTGTTCCATTGTATCAGTTTCAACCACCATAAAAATTTGGTGACCAGGGGGGTCAGCATAAACCCCATGAACTTTTACACCTGATTCTTCAGCATTTGAAATTGTTTGTGAAAAATTTGTTTTAGCTTTTCCATCATGGGCCATACATGTTGTATAACCATGTGTGTGTGTCACGTGAAACAACATAGAAACTTCTTACATCCAGTTATTATCAATAATCATTATAGCAAACTAGCGGCGCCAGAACATTGGTGTGAATAATACAAGCAATGTAAATACTTCGAGTCGGCCGAGCAACATGGCAAAGCACAAGATCCATTTTGCTGTGACAGGAAGATGACCGTAAGTCTCGGCCACGCCGGCCAGGCCAGGACCAAGATTATTAATGCAGGCGCCCACCGCGCTGAAAGCGGTAATGATATCTAGGCCCGTTGCCAGCAGGGCGAGCAACATGACCATGAAGGCCATGACATAAACGGCGAAAAACCCCCAAACTGATTCAATCACCCTATCACTTACAACATTACCACCAAGCTTAATGGGAATGATCGCCTTTGGATGGATGAGTCGTTGCACTTCACGGAATCCTTGCTTAAAGATCAACAAAATACGAATCATTTTCATACCGCCACCGGTCGATCCTGCGCAGGCACCGATAATAGCAGCATACAAAAGCATATAGGGAAGAAAGAGCGGCCAGGAGCTAAAGTCGGCCGTAGTGAACCCAGTGGTGGTGGCGATGGAGACTACCTGAAAAACGCCCTTGGTAATAGATTCTGAGACACTGGCATAGACTTCCGAAAAGTGGAGGACAATTACTGTAATTATCGATACAGAAATCAGTATAAAGGAATAAAATAGAAGCTCAGGATCCAAAAGGTAGTGGCGGCCATTGCGGCGTTGCCATGCCGTGAAATGCAGCGCGAAGTTTATTCCGGCTATAAACATGAATACGATTGCCACCGTATCAACGGCCGGATTATTAAAATAACCGAGACTAGCGTCATGGGTTGAGAACCCACCGATGGCCACGGTGGTTAGGCTATGGCTGACCGCGTCAAAAAACTCCATGCCTACGGCCCAGTAGGCAAGAGCACAGACCGCGGTAAGCGAGAGATAAATGTACCAGAGAGCCTTTGCCGTTTCCGCTAACCGGGGCACGAGCTTGCTGTCTTTAAGCGGCCCTGGGCTTTCTGCTCGGTATAGTTGCATGCCGCCGATACCCAACATTGGTAGCAGGGCCATGGCCAAGACGATGATGCCCAGACCACCCAACCACTGTAGCAGCTGGCGATAAAAAAGTATGGATTTTGGAAGAGAGTCCAACCCTGAAATCACAGTGGCGCCTGTGGTTGTTAGTCCGCTGAGAGATTCGAAAACTGCATCTGTGACCGACAGCTCAATTGCGGGAGACAGAAGAAACGGTAAGCATCCGGCGGTCCCCAGTACCGCCCAGAAAAGGGTCACAACGATAAACCCATCCTTTGTTCCTAATTCCTTGCGCGTGCGCGCAGTGAAAATGAGCAAAAGTAGACCAGTGCTGCCGATAATCATCAACGAGTAGACGAAAGCCATCGCCATCCCATCGCCATACAGCATAGAGACAAATATCGGGGGGAGGTTGCCCAACAAGCTGAACAGCATGAGCAGGATGCCTAGGATCTTAAATATTATTGGTGCATGCATTGTTTGCTAGAAAAAACTGAATCCGACCTGGAAAAGGCGCTCTACTTCTTTTATTCTCTTTCTGTCTACCAGAAACAGGATGACATGGTCGTCTGACTCAATCACAGTACTGTCGTGAGCGATCAGCACTTCATCGTTTCTCACGATGGCCCCGATTGTTGTGCCTTCCGGCAATCCTATTTCCCCGATAGTGCTACCTACTAACTTGGAAGAGGCCTGGTCGCCGTGGACAATGGCTTCCATTGCTTCTGCCGCCCCCCGCCGCAGGGAATGCACATTAACAACATCTCCTCGCCGAACATGGGTCAGCACGCTGCCAATGGTAGCCTGTTGCGGAGATATGGCTATATCAATATCACCACCTTGCACCAGATCGACATAGGCGGCGTTGTTGATCACTGTCATTACCTTTTTTGCGCCCAGTCGTTTTGCCAGCAAAGATGACATGATGTTGTCTTCATCGTCGTCGCTAAGCGCCAAGAACACATCAGTGTCTTCGATGTTTTCGTCCAGCAGTAGCTCTTGGTGAGAGGCTTCCCCGTGCAACACGATGGTCTTAGCGAGGTGCTCTGAGAGATAGGCACAACGCGTAGCGTTACTTTCAATAATCTTGACTTGATAGCGCTGTTCAATGGTTCGAGCCAAGCGCAAACCGATATTGCTGCCACCCGCAATGATTAATCGTTTGTAAGGCTTGTCTAGGCGCCTCAATTCTCCCATGCAAGCCCGGATGTTTTCCTGGGCGGCCACAAAAAAAACTTCGTCTTCCGCTTCGATTACTGTCGATCCTTCCGGGATAATCGGGCGATCCTTTCTGAAAATGGCCGCAACCCGGGTTTCAATTTTAGGCATGTGTTGTCGAAGCATACGAATTTCTTGGCCAACTAGTGGCCCGCCATAAAAGGCTTTAACGGCAACCAGTTGCACTTTCCCCTTAGCGAAATCGAGCACCTGCAGGGAGCCGGGTAGATCGATAAGGTGGGAAATATAATCGGAGACGATGGCTTCAGGGCTGACAATATCGTCTACAGCGATTCCGTGCTTGCCCTGCAGCTTATCCTTGCTATCCAGATAACTGGTGGAACGTATACAACAGATTTTCTCTCTTGTCTGGAACAGGGAATATGCGACCCGGCAAGCGACCATATTGATTTCATCACTATCGGTAACAGCGATGATCATGTCAGCATCTTGCCCGCCTGCTTTCTCCAAAACGTCAGGGTGGGAAGCCTGCCCCGTAACGGTGCCTATATCGATGCGGTCCTTTAATTCTTGTAGTTTCTCGGCGTCGGTATCCACAACAGTGATGTCGTTCTTTTCGTTAGCCAGAGTTTCAGCAAGTGCACCGGCAACTTGGTTTGCACCGAGAATGATTATTTTCTTCATGCGCGTGGTTCTCTGAAAGCCGGCAATTGCGATTGGCTAGATTTTTCGAAGCAAACAGTAGAAGAATCCATCAGGGCCGTCATTTGCGCCAGTGAGCAGCTGTCTTCCATAGCGGCATTCTACTCCCCAATCGGCCGCAACGCCTTCATATTTAGCGTTATCCGTGCATTGTAGGAACTCATCGATAATGAATTCGTTCTCCTGCCTAAGCAATGAGCAGGTGGTGTAAAGTAATAAACCGCCTTTTTTTAAGCAGGGCCATAGGGAGTTGAGTAATTCTTGCTGATTCTTTTGTAACGAAAGCACATTCTCCGGTGTTCCCAACAGTTTAATATCCGGATGTCTGCGAACCACTCCAGTCGCCGAACAGGGCGCGTCAAGCAGGATACGATCGAACTTTTTCCCGTCCCACCAGGTACTAGGAATATTAACATCTGCGCAAAGCGTAGTGGCCTCGAGATGGAGCCGTGTGAGATTGTCCTTGATCTTGTTTACACGGCCGGAGGCCCTATCCAAGGCAAGCAAAGAGGTGAGTGAGCATTCACTTTCGAGAATGTGGCAGGTTTTGCCTCCTGGTGCAGCACAGGCGTCCAGAACAGATTGTCCAGGCGACAGTTGCAAGAGCGCGGGAACCAGTTGAGAGGCTTCATCCTGGACACTTAATTGCCCGTTATCAAATCCTGGAAGGTTCGTTAGTGGGCGGGGTTGATCCAGGTAAATAGCGGTATCGCTAAATTTGCCTGCTTGCGCGCCTACGCTGGCGACGTGTAATTGTTTTAGTAGCTCCTCCCTACTGTTTTGGCGCTGGTTAGCCCGTAGTGTCATCGGGGGGCGCACATTATTGTGGGCAAGGATTTGTTCCGCCTGTTCAGGCCACTGCTTAAACAGTTCATCAACTAACCAAGACGGGTGTGAATAACGGGTGTCCGCTGAAGATTGATTAAGGCTCTCTTCCAGTTCATGTTGGGAGCGCAAGTAGTTTCTGAGCACGCCATTAATAAGTGACTTTCCCCATGGTTTTCCATACATGCTTGCCGTGGAAACCGTTTCATTAATTACAGCGTAGTCTGGGATAGAGAGTTCGCGTAGCTGGTAAAAGCCAATAATGAGCAGAGATTTCAGATCAAGGTCTTTGTCTCTTAGTGGTTTGCTTACTAGTTGATTTAACAAATACTCCAGGGCATGAAACCAGCGGCAGGCCCCATAGGTAGTTTCCTGCAGCAGGCCATAGTCGTGCAGGTCAGTATATTGCGCAAGATGGCTGGTTAAGGAACCGCGACCCTTCTGTAGGGCTGTAAGTATTTTCACACTGATAGCTCGGTAGTCTTTGCTATTCATCAAGACTGTGCTTCAGAATTCGTAAAAGACTTACCGGGAGCAAATAGTGATGGACGAGCGTTTAATACTTGGGCCACATTGGCGACATTCTTGCCGGGTAATTGGACTAAGTGCACATGAAGGGAAGAATTGGAGCAAGCCACAACGAAGCCATTTCTACCAAGTTCGGCAATAGTGCCGGGGGGGTGTTCAAACCTATTCGCTTTTGGTGTTGCTTCGATAATTCGGAGCCTGTCGCCATCCAGGAAAGTGTACGCCGGAAATCGCCCAATACCTGCACGAATAGTGCGACTAATTGTGCTTGCCGGAGACTTCCAATTAATCAGCGCCTCTGTTTTTTGCAGCTTTTCCGCATATGTACTGACTTGATTGTCCTGCTGAATTGCTCCGGCCATAAGCAGCTCGAGATTATCTAATGTGTAAAGTAAAGCGCCCTTGCCAGCATGAGCGAGATTATCTTCAAGGCTCTGCCTCGTGTCCGAATCGGCTATAGATATGGGTTGTTGGTAAAGTATAGCCCCGGTATCAAGCCCTTCATCCATCTGCAAAATTGTGATACCTGATTCTTTGTCGCCAGCTAGTATCGCCCGCTCTATTGGCGCTGCGCCTCGCCAGCGAGGTAACAAAGAAGCGTGTACATTAATACACCCAAATTTTGGAATAGAAAGAATGGCCCTTGGCAGTATTAGGCCGTAGGCAACAACTACCAACACGTCAGGGCAAAGCCCCTCGAGAAGGTTATATTGATCCTGGGCTCTCAGGGTTGTCGGCTGGAACAAAGGGATTGCGCTTTGTTCGGCAACTCGTTTAGTGGGGCTTGGCAGCAGTTTTTTGCCGCGCCCAGAAGGTCGGTCAGGCTGGGTGTAGGTCGCGATCACTTGATGAGGAGAATCCAACAATGCCAATAAATGCGCGGCCGCAAATTCAGGAGTACCTGCGAAACAGATTCGTAAATTTCCCATAGGTGGTTATGCTGACTTTTTATGCTCTTTTTCGAGCTTACTGCGAATTCGTTGCCGCTTCAGGGTGCTGAGATAGTCGACGAACAGTTTACCATCCAGGTGGTCAATTTCGTGTTGAATGCAGGTCGAAAGGATGCCTGTTGCCTCACGCTCGAAAGTTTCACCTTTGAGATTTTGCGCATTTACCTTTATGGCGCTAGGTCGAGCCACCGTTTCATAGAATCCCGGCACTGACAAGCAGCCTTCGTCATGCTCCGTCAGGGCCTCTTCAATCACCTCATAAGTTGGATTAATAAATGTTTGTGGACCATCTTTCTCTTCAGAAACATCTAACACCAAAAGCCGTTTGTGGACATTAACTTGAGTGGCCGCAAGGCCTATGCCGTCTGCTTCGTACATAGTTTCTAACATAGAGCTAATCAAAACTTCGAGGTTGACATCGAAAACAGTTACGGGGACCGCTATTTTCCTTAGCCTGGGGTCAGGAAATTCCAGAATTTGTAAAATTGCCATTGTCTCAAAGGGCCTGCTTTTAGTGGTAAAAGAATCTATCAATTAACTGCTTCCAGGCGCAATTATAACGTATTGCCAGGCTATCTATGCCTAAAGGTGCAGAATTTTAACGGTTAAAACTTTGCCAATGAAGCACAAACTTGCTGTGTTAGTGGCCCATATATAGACGTACTTTTTCGAATTCCAGGTGCAAATGTCTAGGACTCGCTAATAAGAAAGGCGTCCCTGTGACACGGCCATTGTTGCACATTCAATCACCAGATATTCGAGAGAGCGCTGGTCTCTCTTGCATAGGTGGCCGGTCTGCGGTAGTTTCCCCGTTTCGCAATTTTCACCTTGGGAACAGACACTATGAGCAAGCCTTTTGTCTCTATATTATTAGGGTCACAATCGGACCTCACGGTAATGCAGGCAACCGCAGATATACTGAAGCGACTGCAAATAGAGTGTGAGATCAAAATTACTTCGGCCCATAGAACGCCCTCTATTACTCAACAGTTCATTAGTGATGCTGAGGCGCGAGGCTGCCAGGTTTTTATCGCTGGAGCAGGGTTAGCTGCACATCTAGCCGGAGCGATTGCGGCTCATACTACCAAGCCGGTTATTGGCGTTCCCATAGACGCCGGGCCATTGAAGGGGCTAGACGCCTTGCTGTCTACCGTGCAAATGCCGGGGGGCGTGCCCGTTGCAACGGTGGCCATTGGAGAGAGTGGTGCCAAGAATGCAGGCTACCTTGCTGCCCAAATTCTATCTTTGGGAGACGACGAGTTGGCAGAGAGAGTAAAAAAGGACCGAGTAGCTACCGCCGAGAAAGTACAATCCCAAGACCAGGCACTACAGGCCTCATTGAAGTAAGCTCTCAGCAGACTATGTCCTGCGGACCCTTAGATTGTAAAGTTGCCTGTCGCCACCTAGCCCAGGGCCACGTTATCGCCTATCCCACAGAGGCAGTTTGGGGGCTGGGTTGTGATCCCTACAATCGCGATGCTGTGGAACGAGTGGTTGCGATCAAGCAAAGATCAATGAGCAAGGGGTTGATCCTGGTTGCAGCAAGCGTCGAACAGTTTGGCACACTATTGGATTCGTTGAGTGAAACTAAGCTTGCCCAGTTACACGATACTTGGCCTGGGCCAGTTACTTGGCTGGTTCCTGATGCTGATAATCAAATCCCTGGCTGGGTAAAAGGGAGAAATGACTCGGTTGCCATCCGAGTGAGCGCGCATCCAGTGGTTAGGGCACTATGTTCGCAATTCGGCAAACCGCTTGTTTCAACATCGGCAAATATAGCAGGCGAAACTGATATCCGGTCTTTGCAGGAATTGAAACGAGAATTTTCCAGCAAGGTGGATTTTATAGTCGAAGGAATGCTCGGTTCGGATTCAGCTACATCAGAGATAAGGGACCTGAAAACAGGCAGGCTAATTCGATAAAAGGATTAGTCAGACACAAGCAGGGGGAGCCGAATTGGACCCAGTTAATATAGCGGCGGTGAAGGAGTTCCTTCTAGAGCTGCAAGAGAACATCTGCAACGACCTCGGGAAATTCGACCGCCAGTCAAGCTTTCATTCGGATAAATGGGACCGAGGAGAAGGAGGGTCCGGTACCACGCGCGTTATCAGCAACGGCGCCGTGTTCGAAAAAGGAGGAGTGAATTTTTCTCATATCTTCGGCAAAACCATGCCTGCGTCAGCTACAGGCGCACGCCCGGAACTTGTTGGTAGGGCATTTCAGGCGATGGGAGTGTCCGTCGTGATTCATCCGCTGAATCCATTCGTGCCTACTTCGCATGCAAACTTTCGATTATTCGTGGCGGAAAAAGAGGGTGAAGAATCAGTCTGGTGGTTCGGGGGTGGCTATGACCTCACGCCATATTACGGTTTCGAAGAAGACTGTGTTCATTGGCATTCAGTTGCCAGGAAATCTTGTACCGATTTTGGTGACGAGTACTATATTAGATTCAAAAAGTGGTGTGATGAATACTTCTTTATTAGGCACAGAAATGAAACCCGCGGCGTAGGCGGATTGTTTTTTGACGATTTCAATGAGCTTGGCTTTGAGCAGAGTTTTGCGTTTGTTCGCTCTATGGCCAACAGTTACATAGAGGCATATGCCCCCATAATAGAAAAAAGAAAGAACCTAAAATTCACGCGGCAGCAAAAGGAATTCCAGGAATACCGCCGAGGCAGATATGCGGAGTTCAACTTGGTTTATGATCGGGGAACAGTGTTTGGGCTCCAGTCCCAAGCTGGACGCATCGAATCGATACTTATGTCGCTACCACCGATAGTGAGGTGGACTTACGATTGGAGCCCAGAGCCAGGCAGCGAAGAAGAAAAGCTGTACACTCATTTTTTAAAACCCAAAGATTGGGTCTGATAAGTAATCAAATTGGATTTAACGAATCGTGTCTCTCTATAACGTAGTAGGCAATCCTGTTGAGCACAGCAAGTCGCCCTATATTCACCAACTTTTTGCCGCCCAAACCGGTGAAGACCTGGAGTATCGCGCTGTTAAAGTTGAAGCCGATAACTTTGACAATTTTGTAAAAGAATTTTTCATCGATAAAGGCGCGGGACTGAATATAACAGTGCCTTTCAAAGAGGCTGCTTACCGGTTGGCTGAGCGACATGGGGAGCACGCGGCTCTCGCGAGGTCGGTTAATACGCTATACCTAGACGATGCCGGCACTTTGTGGGGAGAGAACACCGACGGCATAGGTCTTGTTAGAGACATACAGGACAATAACGGATTCTCTATTCGAGAGAGAAGAGTGCTTTTATTGGGCGCAGGTGGCGCCGCTCGGGGCGCACTTTCGGAGCTTATCAATCATCAGCCTTCATCAATTGTTTTGCTTAATCGCACCTTATCAAAAGCACAGCAATTAAAAGAAGAGTTTGGCGGCCTTGCCAAGGTAGAGAGTTTCGGTTACGAAAATTTTAGTGCAACCGGGTTTGATCTCATTATCAATGCCACTTCTTTAAGCCTCAGTGGGGAATTGCCGCCCCTGAACAGAAATGCTCTGCAGCCGGGGTGTTGTTGTTACGACATGATGTATGGCGTTGAAGCAACTGTGTTTGTTCGATGGGCTAAGGGGAATGGAGTTGCCCTTGCTCTAGATGGTTTAGGCATGCTGGTGGAACAGGCAGCAGAATCTTTTTCGATCTGGCGCGGGAAAAAACCTGATACAGGGCCGGTGATAAGCATCCTTAGGGAGCAGTTGAAAACTGAATAAGCTAGGGCACAGCCGATTCAGGTTATCGCCGGGATGTTGTTGTTAGGAAATGATGTATGGCATTGACGCAGAGCAATGAAACCCCAATTGAATTTGTAATGATTTGAACAGGCAGGTATAATTTTCCCAATCATAGGTAGTGAGTTTTTCTATCCTAAACACTAAGCACTAGACGCTAAGTAGCGGAACAGTTTAATTATAATTAGCAGTGAAGCCGGTCTTTAAATCTTTGTCTTAATGTTTACCCTTCCCTTGTCGAAAAAGTAGAAAAAACTATTAACGTAGTTTGGTGCGCGCGCCTGTCTTAACGATGAGCGAATAATTTGATAGGGCAGATGGAACGGCTAAAATTTTGTGCGTCATCGGTATTAATTTTTATAACGTTGTAAAAGTGAGCTTGGGAGAACAACTATCAAATTATTCGTGAGCGTAGCAGTGATTCTACTTACTCCTATCGTTGCCGCTAAACTGGTTTTTGATGCAACTTCCTACACGGGCTCTGAACCTGTTAATGAACCTTGGGTTCAAAGCTCAATGGAATTTGTTACCTGGAATGGTGAAAAGTGGACTGGCTGGGTTCGAAGTGAGGGCTTTGAACTTCGGCCACAAAATGAAGGGAGATGGAGCCAACATTCAAATTCTATGCTGGCCTTTATGGACTGGGAAGGAGCTCCCTGGCAGGCAAGAATTGACGGCGACTCATTTTTACTGGCCCATCACGGTGACTGGCAAGGCCACACCGAGCGAGCGATGGCCATCCATTACCGTGACTGGCAGGGTAGAAACCAATTGCGAACATTGGCCCAATTGAAACGCTGACAAGCGGCCCTATTCAAAATAAGTTGGTGTACCAAACGGGGCAAACCAAAAGGACAATAGGAAACACGTGACTTCTATTAAAAGTATGCTGCAGAAAGGTCTGACACTCTCATTGTTATTAGGGTTTACTCGTGTGGCCTTTGCTGCGGCAATGGATGTCCGTCCAGGGGTCACCGAAATGAGCCGGGAGATCCAGGAACTGCATCATCTAAGCCTGTCCATCGTCGTAGTAATAGGAATCCTAGTCTTCGGCATCATGTTTTATTCGATATATGCCCATCGTCGTTCAAAGAATCCAAAGCCAGCAGATTTTCATGAGAGTACCGCGGTAGAAATCGTCTGGACACTTATACCGGTGTTGATTTTAATTAGCCTGGCGGTACCGGCAACTAGAACTTTGATAGAGATTGAAGATAACAGCGATCCCGATCTATCCATCCTCATAACTGGGTCGCAGTGGAAGTGGCACTATCAATACCTCGATTCAAATATAGGCTTCTATAGCAACTTGACGACGGCCCAAGCGGAGAGGGATAACCTTGAGCCAAAAGGAATGAACTATTTGTTGGAGGTGGATAATGTGCTGGTTCTGCCCACTAACAGGAAGGTTCGCTTCCTGACGACGTCAGATGACGTAATACATTCTTGGTGGATACCGGATTTTGCTGTTAAGCAAGACGCGATACCAGGTTTCATCAATGAAGCATGGACCCGAGTCGATGAGCCGGGGCTATTCAGGGGGCAATGCGCGGAATTTTGCGGCAAAGATCACGCCTTTATGCCGATAATGGTAGAAGTTCAAGCGGAGGCCGATTTCGATCAGTGGCTTGAGGACCAAAGACTGGCCATTGAGCTTGCTTCTGGGCAGGCAGTTGCTGACCGCGCTAAAACATGGGCCATGGCAGAGCTCATGGAAATTGGTGAGGGAGTTTATGTGGACCATTGTGCGACCTGCCATGAATTGGATGGCGCGGGGCAAGGCTCCACATACCCAGCATTGGCCGGGGGTGAAATTCCGAATGGGCCCATGGAGGCGCATATGGATCGGGTGCTAAATGGCGCGGCTGATACCGAAATGCAGGCCTGGGCACCACAGCTTTCCGATCTAGAAATCGCTTCCGTGATTACTTATGAACGCAATTCTTTTGGCAACGAAACCGCTGACTTAGTTCA
>Ga0208881_1000117_pt1 | contig 25985 bp, 24 predicted proteins | sample Knorr_S23_td_AAI_FD_185610 | JGI IMG/M metagenome (GOLD analysis project Ga0208881, IMG submission 185610) | Marine microbial communities from Southern Atlantic Ocean transect - Knorr_S23_td_AAIW_ad_876m_LV_B (SPAdes) (version 2) | ecosystem: Environmental > Aquatic > Marine > Oceanic | place... | reverse complement strand
CAACTTCAGGGCTGAGGTGCAACCGTGACGTTCCAGGTCGAACTGGTTTCCCCCGAGGGCATCACCTACAGCGGAGAGGCCGAGATGGTGGTCGCCCGCACCGTGGACGGCGGCGACATCGCCTTCCAGCCGGGGCACGTTCCCTTCATCGGAGTGCTGGCCATCTGGTCGGTGGAAATCATCCGACCCGACGGCGGTCGGGACACGTTTGCCGTGCACCGCGGATTTGTACAGGTCGCCGGGACGAAGGTATCCATCCTGTCTGACGTGTCCGAGGCGGCCGCCGAGATCGACGCAGACCGGGCCCGGGCAGCGCTCAGCGTGGGCGGAGATGACCCGCAGGAAACCGAGGCGCGGTCGAGAGCCGAGGTCAGGCTGCGGGTGGCCGGCGCCGAGGCCTGAGCCCCGAGGACCGACACTCAGTAGTCGGGGAACACCTCTTCGAGTCGCTCGAGACGGTGGTGGGCCTCAATTAGGCGCACCGTGCCGGACTTGGAGCGCATGACCAGTGACTGGGTGTGGGCCTGACCCGGCGTGTAGTGCACTCCCCGGACCAGGTCACCGTCGGTGATCCCGGTCGCGGCGAAGAAGCAGTTGTCACCGGCTACCAGGTCGTCCAGAAGCAACACTTTGGAGAGGTCATGGCCCCCTGCGGTAGCCGCGCTCCGTTCAGCCTCATTCCGCGGCCAGAGCCTCCCCTGAAGGGAACCGCCCATGCACTTGAGGGCAGCCGCCGAGATCACTCCCTCAGGGGTGCCGCCGATGCCGAAGAGGACGTCGGCGCCCGAATCCGGCCAGGCCGTCGAGATCGCTCCGGCCACGTCACCGTCGGAGATCAACCGGATCCGGGCACCGGTGGCCCGCACCTCGCCGATCAACTCAGCGTGGCGATCCCGGTCCAGGATCACCGCGGTGAGGTCCCGAACGTCCTCGCCCTTGGCCTCGGCGATCCGGTTGAGGTTCTCGGTGGCCGAACAGTCGATGTCGATCGCTTCTCCGCAACCGGGACCGACGGCGATCTTTTCCATGTAGACACACGGCCCCGGATCGAACATGGTGCCCCGGTCGCTTACCGCGATCACCGCGATGGCATTGGCCCGACCCAGCGCGGTGAGGGTGGTCCCGTCGATGGGGTCCACGGCAATGTCGGTAGCGGGCTGAAGGCCGTTGCCGCACCGCTCGCCGTTGAACAGCATCGGGGCATCGTCCTTTTCGCCCTCACCGATGACCACGATTCCGTCCATGGTCACCGTGTCGAGCACGTGGCGCATGGCATTTACCGCGGCGCCGTCCGCACCCTCCTTGTCGCCCCGTCCCATCCATCGCGAGGCGGCCATGGCCGCCGCCTCGGTTACCCGGACGAGATCCAGGGCCAGGTTCCGGTCCGCCGCCTGTGCACCTTCGATCATCGGCGGCGACGCTAGTGCCTCCACCCCAGTGGTCGCGCGGTGAGTCGTCGACTCCCGTGGCCGGTCGTCGCGGTGACAGGATGGTGACGTGAGGTGGCTCCCGGGACGAGGAAACGACGGGGAACCCGACCTGTCTGGCGGCGCCGACGACCCCGGGGTCTCCGACGTCGAAGACGACGTCATGTCCGACGAAGACCACTTGGCCTACGAGCTCCACGAGTGGGCCGGCGAGACTCGTCTCGTCCTCGACCAGTTGCTGGCCGTCCGTGGGGTGGCCCGCGTGTGGCAGGGCGCCACCTTGGTCGTCCGGGCCAGCGACGAGGAGGAGGTGGACACGGCGGTCGAGGAAGCCGAGGCAGCCGAGAACCCAACACTTGATCCTGAGGCCGAGAAGGTGGTCTACGAGACCACAGGCTGGGGTGCCGACGAGCAGACGGCGTTCAGCGAACTGCTGGGCCGCCTCGGCGTGGCCCACGAGTTCGACGATCAAGCTGACCTGGTGGTCGAGGCCACCGACGAGGAGGCGGTCGAGACAGCTCTCGACACCTTCCAGGTGATGTTCGACCAACGTCCCGAACTAGAGGGTCTCGACGCCAACGGGCTCCTCACCGGTGTGTTCGTGGCCTGTGACCGGCTGCGCAGGGACCCTCACGACGACACCGGGGTCGGCGACATCGTCAGGCTCGCACCGATCCTGGTCGGGCACCGGCCCCCGTTCGGCTTCGCGGCCGGCCTGTGGGACGACCTAGGCCGCCGGACCGGCGAGTTGGTCGACCTGCTGGCTGAGGGAGACACCGACGAGACCACCCTCGGTGAGCGGGCCGCCGGTCTGGCCGAGCTGCTGCGGACCCTGGTCTGAGCGGCGTCGACCGGTCGCTCAGGCGCCGGCGGGCCGTGGGTCGCCCGAGCGCTGGGCCCGCCACAACGACCGGTAGTCGGGCCAGATCCGGTCGGCGGGCAGGTAACCGTCCTCGACGAGGGCCCGGTGAAGCCGGTGGAGATTCCGCCACGGCACCGACATGTCCACGTGGTGGGCCAGGTGGTAGCCGACGCCGCAGGGCACCATCATCAGACGGGCCGCCCACGATTGCCGGACGTGATGGGTGGTGTGCCGGCGGTCCCCCGAGCGGGTCATGCCGCCGTGCTCGGCGATGGCCCGTAGACGGTTCAGCACCTGATAGGCGAAGACCCATGGCGCTATCCACAACATCAAGTAGAGCCACGGGTGGCCGACCAGCGCGAACAGGGAGAAAGTGAGCGCCTGCCCTGCCAGGAAGGAGGCGGTCATACGCCGGTGCCGGGCTTCACCGAGTCGGCGGAACCGGGGCCTGAGGATCCGGAAGGCCGACATACCGAGGGCGTCGCGCACCAGTTTGCGGCGCATCGATGCCCTCGGAATCGGGTAGAGGCTGTACAGCAGGAAGTCGGGTTCGCCCGGGCCAAACTCATCGCGGTGGTGCTGCAAGTGGCCGAGCCGGTAGCCGTGGCTGCCGCTGCCGAACGTGATTAGTCCGATCAGGTTGATGCCGATCAGGTCGTTGAGGGTCCGGTTAGAGAACAGCACCCGGTGGGCAGCCTCGTGGTGGATGATGAACAACCGGTTCTGGGCGATAGCCACCATCGGGAAGGCTGCCGCCCAGGCCAGGGGGTGGGCGAGGGACGCCGCGGCCCAGACAATCGCCACCGGCAGCGCCAGGCTTCCGGCTACCGACACGGCGTTCCGCACGTTGGGCACCCGCCGCAGCGCATCCCGGAACGCCCTCCGTGGCCGCCCATCGGCGTGCAGGCGCTCGCTGCCAGTAAACCGAGGCGCCTCGCGAGTCATGCCACCGGTCATGGTGGCCACCAGGTCATCGTGATCGCTCTCAGAGCGCCGGTCTCCGTCGGCCATGATCAGAGGCTACCGGGCGCCTCCGGGGCGGGCCCGGGCCAGAGGTGCCCGTCGAGCGCCGTACCGGGCCGGTCTACTCTCAACCGGTGCCCCCTCCCGCAGGCCTGCTCCTCACCCACGGCGCGGGTAGCGACCGCAACCACTCCAGCCTGGTGGCTCTTGAGGAGCGACTGGACCCCCTGCCGGTGGAGCGCGTCGACTTCCCCTACCGGAGGGAGGGTCGCCGGTTCCCCGACCGGGCCGTGAAACTGGTTGAGTTTGTGGGGGAGAGGGCCAGGGCGTTGGCCGCCGAAGCGGGTACCACCGTCGACCGATTGGTGCTGGGCGGCCGGAGCATGGGAGGCCGGATGTGCTCGATGGCTGTCGCCGCCGGCCTTCCGGCGGTCGGCCTGATACTGGTCTGCTATCCGCTCCACCCTCCGAAGAATCCGGAAAACCTCCGGGTCGAGCACTTCGGGGCCATCGACGTGCCCTGCCTGTTCGTCTCCGGGGACCGGGACCCGTTCGGCTCTCCCGAGGAGTTCTCCGCCCATCTGCCGCTCATCGCCGGTTCGGTCACCACGGTGTGGTTGGAGGGTGCCCGCCACGACCTGACCGGTCGAGACGGACCCATCTGCGACGCGGTGGTCGACTGGATGGCCGGCCTTGCCTGACTGCTACGACTCGCCGGGTCGAACGTCGCCCGGGTTGAGGGTTTCCAAATCGACCCGGGCCGTCTCCGGGAAGCGGGTGAGCACCAGGACGGCACACAGGAGGGGCCCCACTCCGGCCACAGCCAGGGCGTGGCCGTAGCTGCCGAAGGCGTCGGCCAAGGCACCGACCAGCAGTAGTCCGGTGGCGCTGCCCGCCACCCCGAGGGTGACGATGACACCGTTAGCCCGGGCCCGGGACCGGGTGGAGAACAACTCGGGCCCGTAGACCCCCAGGGCCACGGTCAACGAGGCGAGAACCACACCAACGAGGTGGCTGGCCCACATCAGCACCCCGAAGGCGTAATAGCCGGCCACCAGAAAGACCGTGCCGGCTACCAAGCCGACCGCACCGACTCGCCGCCGGCCCCGGGTGTCGGCCAGACGACCTGCGGCGAAGATCCCGATTCCGGCCGGGGTGGAGGTGAGGAGGGTGTAGAGGGCGATGCCCGACGCGCTGTAGCCGCGATGGTCCTTCAGGAAGTCGTTTTGGAACTGGCTGGCCGGGGCGGCGAAGAACAGAAGCAGAAACGCCGCGGCGGCCAGCAGGAGTAACCGGCGTTGTTCGGTTCGCCGCCGGTCGGCAGACCTGTCCCCTCCGGTTCCTGGCCGACTGGACGGGTCGACTTCCGTGTTGGCCCGGAAACGACGAGACTCGGGAAGGCGCGAACCGGCTGCCGCCAGGCCGGGAAGAGCTAGCAGCGGTACCAGGTAAACGATCCGCCAGCCCTTCTCACCCAGGTCGGCCAACGGCAGTACCCACACGGCCATACCGGCCCCCAGCGCCGCGGCCAGAGCCAGCATCGATACCCCGTAGGCCCGTGAGCCCCGGGGGAGTTCCTCGGCGGCAAACACACCGATAAGGATCCCCATGCCGGTGGTCAGACCCCGCGCCACCATCTGGCTGGACCCGAGGAACCACAGGCCGGGAGAGAAGGCTCCCAATGCTGTGAGCAGCACGGCCAGGGTGGCCGTGCCCATAAGGAGCCGACGCCGGCCCCGCCGGTCGGCCAGGACCACGACTGCTAGTGCCACCAATACCCCGAGGCGCACCGCGGCCAGCGTCGCCCCCTGGGCCGTGTCGCTCCGGTCAAACTCGTCGGCGGCGAAGGTAATGGTCTGGGTGATGACCGTGCCTAGGTAGCCGTCCACGACCTGGATGCACGCCAAGAGTCCCAGGATCCGGGCCGCCCGGGCGTCAAAGCGGTCCGGTGGAGCCCACCAGGGGGTGCCGGTGGCCGGCCTTCGCAAAGCTCGTCGCATCGGCCAGGCGAACAGGGGGTGCCACACGGGAATGGCAAGACGCCAGGTGAAGCGTTCGGTGACCCGGTGGCGGTTGGCGGGCCCAGGGCCCGGGGTGACCTCGAGGGTGCGCTCGTAGTGGGAGAACGGACCGTGGAATAGCCCATAGCGTCCGTCGCCCAGCGGTTGCTCGGCCACGACGTCGTCGCGCGGGGTGCGCAGGTCGGCCAGGCCGTTGTCGTCAAGGTCATGTTCGACGACCAGGGTGCTGTCCGACCTACTCATGGCCTGTCCACCGTCCGTTTCGGCGCCGGCCGGGCGGCCGCCCGGGTCCCAGTCTGGGTGGGCTGCCTGCTGGTCCGGGCGACGGCGCAGCATACTGAGGTGGTGGCCACGCCTCCCTTGTCGCCCCCGTCCTCCTCCGTGGACTCTCTGTCTGACGGCGAACCGGTGATCCGCGTCCAGCAGTCCGGTCCGCTCAACGGCACGGTTCGGGTGGCCGGGGCCAAGAACTCGGTGCTGAAGATCATGGCCGCCTCACTCCTGTGGCCCGGGCGGTACACGCTGCGCAACGTGCCCCGAATCGCCGACGTCAGGTGGATGGGTGAACTCCTGGAAAGGATGGGTGCGACCACAACTCAGGAGGGCGACGTCCTCACGATTGACGTTCCCGAGGAGATGACCCCCGAGGCGCCCTACGACCTGGTGGAGCGCATGCGGGCCTCCATCGTGGTTCTGGGCCCTCTGCTGGCTCGGTTCGGCGAGGCCCGGGTGTCGGTCCCCGGCGGCGACGACTTCGGCCATAGGCCCATCGACATGCACCTGCGAGGACTCGAGGAGATGGGAGTCTCCTTCACGACCAGCCACGGCTACATCGAAGGCCGGGTGGAGCGGCTCCTTGGAACGAAGGTACTGCTGGAGTTCCCCAGCGTCGGCGCTACCGAGAATCTGCTCATGGCGGCCGTGATGGCCAAAGGAACGACGGTCATCGACAACGCGGCGCGCGAACCCGAAATTACCGACCTGGCCGACTTTGTCAACGCCATGGGGGCCGAGGTGCAGGGCGCCGGAACGTCGACGATCACTGTCCACGGAGTGGAGCGACTTCGTCCGGCCGAACACACGGTGATTTCTGATCGCATCGAGGCCGCCACCTACCTGGTCGGCTTGGGCCTGGCCGGAGGAGAGGCGACCATCGACGGGGCGCGTCCAGACCACATGGAGATGCTGGTCGAAAAGCTCACCGATATGGGCATGCGGATCACTGCCACCGCCGACGGGCTGTGGGCGGCCGCCCCCGCCCGCCTGCGGTCGGTTGACCTGTCGACCCTGCCCTATCCGGGCCTGGCCACCGACTACAAGCCGCTACTGGTGGCTCTGCTCACCACCGCCGACGGGGTGGGCATCGTGACCGAGAACGTGTTCGCCGGCCGATTCCGTTACGTAGACGAACTAGTTCGCATGGGGGCCGATATCCGGGCCGAGGGCCACCACGCAGTAGTACGGGGCGTCGAGGTCCTTTCGGGGGCACCGGTGCGGGCCCCCGACATCCGGGCCGGTGCCGCCCTGGTGGTCGCCGGCCTGGCCGCTGAGGGGGAGACGCTGGTCAGCGCCGCCCACCACGTGGACCGGGGTTATCAGGACCTAGTGGGAAACCTGGCCCGGCTGGGCGCTCGGGTCGAACTGGTGGCTGGCACCTAGGGCCGGTCCGTCCCGTCGGGACCACCCTGTTCGTCGTCCGATCTGCCGGCCCGCCGGTTGGCTAGCCACAGCAGCCAGGCCATCAGTCCTAGAGGGACGGCCACCAGGAGGACCTCGTCCCACCCGCCCTGGTGGGCCACCAAAAGGTTCTTGACCCATCCGTGCTGGAGGGCCGCGGTGATCGTCCGGTACACCTCGCCAATCTAGGGGCGGGTGCCGGGCCGTCGATGGGTGTGGACGGTGACCGGGGCTGCGACACTGGTGTCATGCCGATCGACGCCGTCACCGAACGCCCCGCCGATCTTCACTCCCGGGTCGAATCGGTAATCGAGGTGATCCGGCCGGCCATCCAAGCCGACGAGGGAGACATCGTTCTCGTCGAGGTAGACGCGGCAACCGGTGAGGTGGTCGTAGAACTCGTAGGTGCCTGCGTGGCCTGCCCGGCCTCCGACCAGACCCTCAAGGCCGGCATCGAGAGGATCCTCATGGCCCGGGTCCCCGGTGTCACCGGGGTCCGCAACATCGGGGAGACCCTGGACACCGACGGGACCGCGGTCAGCCTCTAGGACGACTGCACATGGACGGCGGGTTCATCACAGGCTTTCAGGGCTTCGCGGAGGCCGAGGCAACTCACCACCCGGCCCTTGCCGGCCCGCTGGGCCGACTGGTCGACGCCCTCGAGTCGGTTGAGTCGGTCGACCGGAACCCCGGTCCCACCCTGCCGGTGGTGGACGAGCACCTGGATGCAACTCTCAGCGCGTCGACCGGCCCAGCGGGGAAACTGTTGCGGGAAGTTGCCCACCAGGTCGGGTGGGCCCAGCCCTACCCGGAACACGTCGGGGAACCCGACATGGACGCTCTGCGGGCCTCCTACGCCTACGCACCCATCGTGGGTGCCCGCGATGACGGACCGGCACCGCTGTGGGCTAGCGACGACGTTTTCGCCGGAATAGTCCTTCAGGGACCTGACGTCATCTACCCGTCCCACGTCCACAAGGCCGCCGAGCTGTACTGGGTGGCCAGCGGAACCGCTCGTTGGCAGCGGGGCGACGAGTGGACCAGCCACGGGCCCGGGGCGCTCTTCTTCCACGACACAGGTGTCCGACATGCCACGGTCACCGGCCACGAGCCGACCCTGCTGCTCTTCGCCTGGGTGTCCGACCCGGCGTCGGTTCCGGTCATCATCCGACACTGAGGGTTGACCCCCGGCCGGTACCGTTCGACGGGTGAGCCCGCCTTCCGACGTCTGCCACTGGCATCCCGATCGCCGGGCCGGGGTCACCTGCCAGCGGTGCGAGAGGCGGATCTGTATCGACTGCATGAACACGGCGTCGGTCGGCTTCCACTGCCCGTCGTGTGCCGGAACAACCCCCATTGGCAGAGCCCGGCGTTCCCGGATGGTCCGGCGGACCACTGGCCGGCAAGACCTAGAGGCGGGTCAGGCCCCGGTCACTCGGACCCTGATCGTCATAAACGCCGCCGTCTTCCTGTGGACCCTCATCACCGGGGGGTCGATGTCTGCCGGTGGCGGCGACCTAACCATCGACTACGGGCTGGTCGGCTATGGACGAGTCCGTACCGGGTTCCTGATCGACCACGTCGGGGTGGCCGAGGGGGAATGGTGGCGGATCGTCACCTCGGCGTTCCTCCACGGAGGGATCATCCACTTGGCCTTCAACATGTTCCTGCTGTGGATGATCGGCCACCAGTTAGAGCGAATCCAAGGACCCGTCCGGTATCTGGGACTGGTGCTGGGCTCACTGACCGCCGGTTCGCTGGGGGTGATGCTTCTTGACCCGCTAGCCCTCACGGTGGGTGCTTCGGGAGCGGTGTTCGGACTCATGGGGGCCACCGTGGCGCTGCAGGTGAGGCGAGGCATCAGCCCGTGGTCCACCGGGATCGGCAGCCTTCTGGTAGTCAACCTGCTCTTCACGTTCGCCCGACCCAACATTTCGATCGGCGGGCACCTCGGCGGGCTGCTCGGCGGTCTAGCCCTGGGCTGGGCGGTCGACGAGGCCGACCGGCGGGGATTGACCCGAACAGTGGGCAGTGCAATACCGGTGCTGTTCACCATCGGATGTGCGGCGGCCACCATCTGGGCCGCCGGACGGTGGTGGGACCCCCTCCTCGGCTAGCCGGTTACCCGACGACCTAACCCGCCAGCCCCACTTGTCGAAGCCGCCTAGGCGCCGGGCCTCGACCACACCGACACGTGGCCGGTGGAGTCCTCGTTGAACGGGCTGCCCGACCAGTCGGCCCAGCGTCCCCGGGCTGCCAATCCGGCGGCCGTGGCCATGGCGTCCATCTGGTCGGGGGTCGCATAGCGCAGGTGGTAGGGGAACAAACGATTGCCGGAGGCGCCTACTTCTACCCGTTGGCCGACGATTTCCTGGGTGTCTCTGTCGAAGCGGGCAATGTCGAGGACCACGGCGTCGGCCTCAATAGCCCGGACGGAGATTCCCTCGTGGGAGTCGGGATCGGGCACGAAAGCCTCGACGGCGAAGTGGCCGCCGGGGGCCAGTAGTCGTGCCACTCCGGCCACACAGGAGGCCTGAGCCTCGGCGGTGGTCAGGCAGAACAGGGTGTTGAACCCGATCAACACCACGGCGAACGACCCGTTGGCCAACCCGGTCCCGGTAGACGGGTCGGCCATGTCGCCCTCCACCAGGACCAAGCGATCGGCACCTGGCTTGGCCCGCAACCGGTCCAGCATTTCCGGGGAGTCGTCCAGGCCCGTGACGTCCAGCCCCCGTTCGGCCAGCGGGAGGGCTAACCGGCCGGTGCCCACCCCGAGCTCGAGGATCGGGCCACCGCCAGCGTCGGCCACCAGGGTGGTCACCCCGTCGGCCACCTCGGCAGGGGTTCCCGCCGCGGCCAGCGGGAAGCGTCCTCCCTCTCCGTACCAGTCGTCGTACACCCCGGCGTGCACAGCCCCGTAGGTTCCTGCTTCCCAGCCCTCCATCGGCCCAGTGTCGCTGATACTCATGGCGAGCCCAACGTCGATTTTCATGCCGGACCGTCCTAGGACAGGTGTTCCCCGTAGCCTCGGGGCCGTGGAGGCCTACCTCGACCATGCGGCCAGCACCCCGGCCCGGCCCGAGGTGGTCGAGACCATGCTGCCCTGGCTGACCGACCATCCGGGCAACCCGTCGGGAGCCCATCGAGAGGCCCGTCACGCCCGCCGCGCCCTCGACGACGCACGCGACGCTGTGGCTGCACTTCTGGGCGCTGATCCGGGGAACGTGGTGTTCACCAGCGGTGGCACCGAGTCCGACAACCTGGCCGTGGACGGGGTGCTACGGGCCACCGGCGGGCTGGCTGTGTGCCCGGCCGCCGAACACCCGGCGGTCTTGGAGCCGGTCCGCGACTCAGGCGGGGTTGTGGTACCCACCGACCCAGCGGGCCGGGTCGACCATGACAGGCTGATCGACACGCTCGACGCTCTGGCCGACATCGCTCTGGTGTCGGTCATGACGGCCAACAACGAGACCGGTGTGGTCAACGATGTGAGCGCGGTCGCCGAGATCGTGGCCGTCCACGCCCCGCGTGCGGTAGTCCACACCGACGCAGTGCAGGCCACCGCCTGGTTGAACCTGGTCTCCGCCTGCCGGGGGGCACAGCTGGTGAGCCTCACCGGCCACAAGTTCGGTGGCCCGAAGGGAGCGGGCGCCCTGGTGCTTTGTGCCGAGGTGCCCCTAGCACCGACCATCCGGGGCGGGGGCCAGGAACTGGAACGACGGGGCGGCACCCAAAATGTGGCAGCTGCCGTGGGCCTCGGAGAGGCAGCCCGGTTAGTGGCCGCCGAGCGAGCCGCGACTGCCGAACGGATCGGCCGACTGCGGGACCGCCTGGAGGTCGGCCTGGTCGACCGGGTGCCAGACACCAGTCGCACTGTTCCCGATGGCACGACCCGTACCCCCGGGATAGCCCACCTGTGCTTCGCTGGCGTGGAGAGTGAGGCCCTGCTCTTCCTTCTTGAGCAGGAAGGCATCGCGGCCAGCGCCGGGTCGTCGTGCGCCAGCGGCGCCCAGGAGCCCTCCCACGTGCTGGCCGCCATGGGTATCGACCGGGAGGTGGCCCGGGGGTCGCTGCGCCTTTCGCTGGGCCACGGGTCCACGGACGCCGAGGTCGACCATGCTCTGGCCGTCGTTCCGGCCGCCGTAGACCGGCTCCGGGAGCATGCCTGATGGCCGGCACGCTGGTGGCCATGTCGGGCGGTGTGGACTCCTCGGTAGCCGCCGCACTACTGCTCGAGGCCGGGCACGAGGTGGTCGGGGTGACCCTGCGGTTGTGGGGCGGCGAGTCAGACTCCGGGTGCTGCTCGGTGTCCGACGTGGACGACGCCCGCCGGGTGGCCGACGCCCTTGGCATCGACCACCACGTGTTCAACCTGGGCGACCACTTCGACCAGCATGTGGTGGCCCCCTACCTGGCCGACCACGCAGTAGGCCGGACGCCGAACCCGTGTGTGGAGTGCAACCGGCATGTCAAGTTCGACCGGCTTCTGGTCCGGGCCCGGGCACTGGGCTTCGAACGTTTGGCCACCGGTCACCACGCCCGCATCGTCGAGCGGGGCGACGGCACCCTCCGGTTGGCCCGGGCCGCTGATCGGGCCAAGGACCAGTCCTACGTGCTCTACATGCTCGACCAGGGCCAACTGACCGAACTGGTGCTCCCGGTAGGCCACATGAGTAAGGACGAGGTCCGGGCCGAAGCCTCACGGCTGGGGCTGCGCACCGCCACCAAGCCGGACAGCCAGGATGTGTGCTTCATCACCCGCCGCGACGGCCGGGCCGATTTCCTAGGCCGTCGTATTCCCCTCACCCCTGGGCGAGTAGTCGACGGGGCGGGCCACCAGGTGGGCCGGGTCGAAGCGGTGGAACTGGTCACAGTGGGTCAGCGCCACGGGATGGACCTCGCCGGAGGTCTAGGCGCCCGGTACGCCACCGCAGTCGACGTGCCCGCGGCCACAGTCACTGTTGGGCCGGCCGCCGACCTGCTGGTCGACCACACGACGGTCGAGACCACCCGGTGGGCCCATGGAGCGGTCAATGGGCGACTGCTCGTCCAAACCAGCGCACACGGGACCCCCCGGTGGGCCGCCGTCGACCCCGACGGCGTGCAGTGGGACGAGCCGCACCGCCGAGTAGCTCCAGGCCAGAGCGTCGTCTTCTACGAGGGCGAGGAGGTGGTAGGCGGCGGACTAGCTGCCTGACCCGGCACCGCTCCGCTGGTCAGCCGGCGAGCCGCCGCCTCGGCCAGAAGGACGTCCGGTCTGGCCGGGGTACACAGGAAGGCTCCGACCGGGGTCCGACTCCCGGCTCCCGACCCTCGACGACCGTGGCGGAGCGCCATGTTCAGTGGATCACGGCACCGCACCTCGAGGGCCAGACCGAAAGCCCCTTGGCTGAGGTCGGTTGCGGTCGTGTGGGTGGCGGCCGGGGCCACCGAGGAGACCTGTGTCCTGGGGATCAGGGTCGGGTCGGCCACGGCTAGGTGGTCGTGGAGCACCATGCCGGCCGGTACCAGCACCACCCACCGGCGGCCCAACTGGTGGGTGGCCCGGGCGGCTAGACCTGCGGCCGGCAGGCCGACGATGCACGCCGGGATCCCGGCGGTCAGAGACCCGTCGGCCACCAGGAGGGGCCCGGTGACCACACCGGCGACGGCCACCACCCAGGCCAGTGGGGCCATTACCACGACCACCGGGCCAGGGGCCCGGAGCAGGAACCGGCGCTCATCGCCGTAGGAGGCACCGTCCACGAACCGGTCCCCGACCGGAGCCGAAATTGACACCCCGGCGACCAGAGCTCCGGCCACCAGACCGGCCAGGCCGGCGGGCGACAGGCCGGTAGCCACCGCCGCCCACACCCCGGTCGCGAAAGCTGCTGGACCGCCCAGGCGCACCCCGGCCAGGGAGAGGGGCCGGGGGACCAAGGTGGCCAGCAGGCCGACCGCCCACAGGGCCCACAGGCCCACCGATGCGGTGGTTCGTACGGGACCCGGAGCATCATTGAGGCCCTCGGCCACGGCCGGGCCGACGGCGAGCGGCAGGGCCAACCAAAGGATGCGTAGCACCCAGGATGCTGTCGTCTCACTGCGCCGGCTCCCGCCGGCAACGGGATCCGATGGGCTCACGTACCGCACGCTAGGGCTGCCTGGGCCTTCCCGGCCGGCCCGGGGACCGCCGATAGGCTCGGCCCGTGGCCCCCGCGGATGCCCCGACCGGCTCTCCGGCAGGAGGACCGGCCGACCGCGCCGCCGAGTTGCGGGCGCTGGTCGCCCACCACTTCGACCGCTACCACGCCGACAACGCCCCGGAGATCCCCGACGCCGACTACGACCTCCTGGTTGCCGAACTCCGCGCCCTGGAGGCCGAATACCCAGAACTAGCCGATCGGAACTCGCCGTCCCGCTGGGTGGGCAGCCCGGGGCGGACCACGTTTGACGAGGTCGAGCACCGGGTGCCGATGCAGTCGCTGGACAACGCATTTGACATCGACGAGCTACGGGCCTGGTCGGAAAGGGTGGTCCGCCGTCTCGGCGACGATTTCCCTGATCCAGCCTGGACGTGCGAGCTCAAGTTCGATGGCCTGGCCGTGTCACTGCGCTACGAAGACGGGGTATTGGTACAGGCGGCCACCCGGGGTGACGGTCGGGTCGGCGAGGATGTCACCGCCAACGTGGCCACCATTGCCGACGTGCCCAGGTCTCTCGGCGACGGTGTCCCACCGGTGCTGGAGGTGCGTGGTGAGGTGTACCTGGGCATAGCCGCCTTCGATGCCCTGAACGCTCTCCGCACCGAGGCTGGCCAGGCGACCTTCGCTAACCCCCGTAACACCGCCGCCGGATCGTTGCGACAGAAGGACCCGGAGGTCACCGCGGCGCGCCACCTGTCGTTCTGGGTTTACCAGACCGGCGAGGTGGTGGACGGTCCACCCTTGGTCAGCCATCGAGAGACCCTGGCCTGGTTGGCCGGCTTAGGCCTTCCGGTCAACGACCAGGTGGAACGCCTCGACGACTTCGACCAGGTAGTGGACTTCGTGGCTGCCGCCGGCGCGACTCGCCACGACTTGGACTACGAAATTGACGGGGTAGTGGTCAAGGTCGACGACCTGGCTCTCCAAGAGCGACTCGGGTCAACGGCCCGGGCCCCCCGGTGGGCGGTGGCCTACAAGTTGCCGCCCGAGGAGCGGACAACCCACCTGATCGACATCGAGGTATCGATCGGTCCGGGGGGCCAGGCCACGCCGTTCGCTCGGCTAGAGCCGGTTTTTGTGGGTGGCTCCACGGTCACCACGGCCACGCTCCACAACGCTGACCAGGCGGCGGGCAAGGACGTGCGACCTGGTGACCTGGTGGTGGTCCGCAAGGCAGGGGACGTGATCCCCGAGGTGGTCGGCCCGGTGCTCGCTGAGCGACCCGTCGGGCTAGCCGCCTGGACCTTCCCCACCGAATGTCCGGCCTGCGGCGGCCCACTGGTCCGCCCCGAGGGGGAGGCGGCCACCTTCTGCACCGATTACCAGTGCCCACGTCAGGTCCGTGGGCGAATCCAGCATTTTGCATCGCGGGGAGCCATGGACATCGAGGGGTTCGGCGAGCAGCGGGTCGACCTGTTCGTCACCGAGGGCCTGGTCGGTGACGTGGCCGACGTGTTCTCGCTGGACTACGACCGCATCACGGCCATGGAAGGGTTCGGCGAGACATCGGTGGCCAACCTCCGGGCCGCGGTCGACACGGCCCGCACCAGGCCGCTGGGGCGACTGCTGTTCGCCCTACGGATCCCGCACGTAGGGTCCACGGTGGCCTACCTGTTAGCCGTGGCGTTCGGGGACTTGGAAGGCCTCAGGGCCGCCGAGATGGCCGACATCGAGGCCGTGGCGGGGGTAGGGCCAGTCATCGCGGCAAGCCTCCGCGACTGGCTGGGAGATGAGCGCAACGGCGCCCTCCTCTCCCGCCTCCGGGTCGCCGGGGTTGACCCGGTGGCCGAGGCCCGACAGGGCCCCGGGGCTCCGGCCCAAACACTGGCCGGCTTGTCCATAGTCGTCACTGGCACCCTCACCGGCTATAGCCGTGACGAGGCCCGGGCGGCGATCACCGCGCACGGCGGGAATTCTCCCGGCGCCGTTTCGACGAAGACGTCGGCCCTAGTGGTCGGGAAGGGCGGTGGGTCGAAGTCGGCCAGAGCGGAGGAACTCGGTGTTCCGGTTCTCGACGAGGAGGGCTTCGAGAGGCTGCTGGCTACCGGGCGGCTCCCTGGCTGAGCCCCCAACCGCGGGTCGGATCGGTCAGGCCGGTTCGCCGTGTCGGCCGGCCCCGGCCCGGAACCGGGCCGCCCCCTCTGTGGTCTCCCCAGTGCGAATGGTGGCCAGGCCCAACTCGCTCTCGTGCCGCAGGGCCTCGGCGGGGGCCAGGCCCCACTGCTCCTTGGTCGAGCGGAGGTCCGAGCGCATACAAGCTTGAGGGAGGGCGGCCAACTCACGGGCCAGAACCTGGGCCACCTTGAGCGCCGCCCCCGGTTCGGTAAGGCGGTTGACCAGGCCCATCCCGGCTGCCTCCTCCCCACCGACCGGTCGACCGGTAAGGATCAGGTCGGCGGCCCGGGACTGACCGATGAGCCGGGTCAGGCGCACCGTCCCGCCGTCGACCAGTGGAACCCCCCAGCGTCGACAGAACACACCAAAGATCGAGTCCCGGGCCGCGACCCGCAGGTCACACCAGAGGGCCAGCTCTAGGCCACCGGCCACCGCGTGGCCCTCGACCGCGGCGATCACCGGCTTGTCCAGCAGGAGCCGGGTCGGTCCCATCGGACCAGGGCCGTCTAACCCGATCCGGTTGCCAGGGGGCGACTGTCCAGTGGCGATGGCCTTCAGGTCGGCTCCGGCGCAGAACGTGCCGTCGGCCCCGGTTAGGACGGCTACCGCTAGGCCCGCGTCATCAGCGAAGTGCTCGAAGGCAGCCAGGAGCATCTCGGCGGTAGCGGAATCGACTGCGTTACGGGCCTCCGGTCGGTCGATGGTTACTGTGAGGATCGGGCCGTCGACCTCGGTGTGGACGGCCACCGCCTAGCCGTCCACCCGGAAGCACCAGCCCAGGGTGGAGGTCCGGTCGGGGGTCTGGACCTCCCAATAGCGCACCTCGGCGCATACGTCCTGAGCCGGTAGCCGTTGAAGGACCCGACCCTTGCCGGGACGAAAAAGCACCGAGTTAAGCGCAGGTTCGATGCGCTGCTGGTCGAGCGGAACCGGGATATCACCCACCGAGACGAGGGTACCTGTCCAGCCGGGTGCCAGGATCACCCCGACGGTCGCCTGGGGCAGCACCTCGTCGCCGCGAGCGGGGAGCAACTCCACCACCGCACGGTTCGACACCACTGTCAGGTCGGCTTCCCCGTTACCGGCGAGCAGTGCCGCAACGGTCAGTACTCCTGCCCCCAGGGCTAGAAGGACGCTGATGACCACCGCGTTTAGGCGCACCACTGGGGCAGGGTACCCAGGGGTAGCCTCGGGGGGTGAACGAGGGCCCCCGGGGGCGTGACCCCTACCGTCACGGCGGCCACGCCCCCCAGGACCTGTCAGGACGCGTATTCGGGGGTCGGTACCGACTCGGTACCGTGGTGGGTACCGGCGGTTCCGGTTCGGTCTACCTGGCTCAGGACATGAGCCTGGGCCGTGAGGTGGCGGTCAAGGTGCTCCACACCAACCTGACCGCCGACCCGGCATTTGTTGAGCGTTTCAAGGCCGAGGCGCGTACCGCGGCCTCCCTGACCAGTTCACAGGTGGTGCGGGTCTTCGATTGGGGCGTCGACGGCCGCGCCTACCTGGTCACCGAATACCTGGCCGGCGGGAGCCTGCGCAGCATCCTCGACAGCGGCCGGACGCTCAGCCCGTCACAGGTCCTGTCCGTCTTCCTTGAGGCCTGCCGGGCCCTCGACCACGCCCACGCCCAGGGAATCGTCCACCGTGACGTCAAGCCGGCCAACCTCCTGTTCGGCCAGGACGGGCACCTCCGGATTGCCGACTTCGGGCTGGCCTCGGCGTTCATGGATGCCACCCAATCGGAGATCAGCGCCTCCGGCCCCCGCCTGGACGAACTCGGCGGGCTACGCGGCTACGTGGGCACAGCCAGGTACTCATCTCCCGAGCAGGCCCAGGGGCTGGTCCTCGACGGACGGTCCGACATTTACGCGCTAGCTCTGTGCATGGTCGAGGCGGCCACCGGCCACCTTCCGTTCGTGGAGAACACGGTGATCGGAACCCTTCGAGCTCGGGAGGGCCGTAACGTGCCGGTTCCCGACCTCCTAGGGCCGCTGGCCCCGGTGGTCTCCCGGGCCGGAGCTGCTCAACCCGAGGACCGGCCGTCGGCCGTCGAGATGGGCCGGCTGCTACTCGACGCGGCCAGCCGGATGCCCCGGCCCGAACCGCTGCCTTTCGTTGGGCCCGGTGAGATCGGTGCAGCACCACTTACCGGCGAGGCACCGCTAGTGCCGGCGACCGTCCCTCCGGCCCCCGAACCGCCGCCCGAACCACCCCCACCGGCCCGCCCAGTAGGACCCCAGCGCCGTTGGCCAGCCGCCGTCCTCGCCGGGGTGTTGGTGGTCGCAGCAGTGGTCGGCGGGACGGTGCTCTGGGAGTCGACCCGCGACGACACCCGCATGCTGCCAGTGCTCCCGGGGTCGTCCGGAGAGAGTGCCCGCGATCTTCTGGAGGCCCTCGGCTGGACTGTCGAGGAGCGCTTCGATCGTCTCGACGGCACGGTCGAGGGCGAGGTGCTAGCCACCGAGCCGGTGGGTGGTACCTCATTAGGGGAGGGAGAAACGGTGATCCTGGTCCTGTCCCTCGGTGCGGAAAGGGTATCGGTTCCCTCCGACCTGGCAGGTAAGAGCCTGATCGGCGCCGAACGCCTGCTCGACTCGGCCGGGCTGGCTGTGGGCGACGTCAGCCGGGCGTTTAGTGAACATGTCGATGCCGACGTGGTCATCCAGGTCCTGGAGACCTCCTCCGACCTGCCCCGCGGCGACGGGGTGGCCCTGTTGGTGTCCGACGGGCCGGCGCCGCGCCTGGTTCCCTCCGGCCTGGTGGGCCGACCGGTGGAGGACGTAGAGGCGGCGCTCGAGGCGGTGGGACTGTCACCTCGCCGTGTGGCCTCCCACGACGAGTTCCAGGCCAAGGGGATGGTGCTGGCTCTCGATCCGCCCCCAGAAACCGTGGTGGCGGCCGACGAGGTGGTCCACGTTCTGGTGTCGACAGGGCCCGAGCCGCGGCCCATCCCACAAGTAGCAGGTCTCCCGTTGGTCGCCGCCGAGGCCCGTCTGGCCGCTGCCGGATTCCGGGTGGTCACCGTTGAAGGTCCCGAGGACGGCACCGTGGTACGCCAGGACCCCCCGGCCACAGCCCTGGGCCTTCCCGACACCCTCGTGAAGTTGACCACCGGATGACCGGTGGCCTCGGCCGTCGGGGCCTCTACTCTCTGGAACCGTGACCGAGCGGATCTCTACCGACGACGTCGCCCATGTGGCCCGACTGGCCCGACTTGAACTGGGACCTGAGGAACTGGAGTCCTTCACCTCGCAGTTGGGAGCCGTCCTCGACCACGCGGCCGACCTCGACTCCCTCGACCTCGACGGGGTGGAACCGACCGCCCATCCGCTTCCCCTTAGCAACGCGCTCCGCGCCGACGAAGTCGGCCCCACCCTCGATCCCGACGAGGTGCTGGCTGCTGCGCCGGCCGTCGAGGACGGGCAGTTCAGGGTTCCGCCGGTGTTGGGGGAGGCGCCATGAGCGCTGTCGACCTTGCCGCCTCGGTCCGCACCGGCCAGCGGTCGGCTCGGTCGGTGGTCGAGGAGTACCTGGAGGCCATCGACGCCGCCGAGGACCGGATCCACGCCTTCAATCTGGTCATGGCCGACGAGGCGCTCGAGGCGGCGGATGCCCTCGACAACCGGGTCGCGTCCGGTGAGGATCCTGGACCGTTGGCCGGGGTGCCGGTGGCCGCCAAGGACAACCTGTGCACCAGGGGGGTACCCACCACGTGCGGGTCCTTGATCCTCGAGAACTGGCGGCCCCCCTACGACGCTACGGTCGTTAAGCGCCTCTCGGCCGCCGGGGCGGTGCTGGTCGGCAAGACCAACATGGATGAGTTCGCCATGGGCTCTTCCACCGAGAATTCGGCCTTCGGCCCGACCCGGAACCCTCTGGCCAACGATCGGGTTCCCGGCGGCTCCTCGGGAGGCTCAGCCGCCGCGGTGGCTGCCGGGTTCGCCCCGCTGGCCTTGGGCAGTGACACCGGGGGTTCGATCCGGCAGCCGGCCGCCCTGTGCGGGGTGGTCGGGGTCAAGCCCACCTACGGGCTTGTGTCGCGCTATGGGCTGGTGGCCTTCGCCTCCAGTCTTGACCAGGTCGGGCCGTTCGCGACCACGGTGGCCGATGCTGCCCTGCTGCTCGAGGCCGTCGGCGGCCACGACCCGATGGACTCCACGTCGATCCCGGAACCGTTGCCCGGTCTGGTCGGCGTGCTCGAGGACGGTGTCGACGGCCTGCGGATCGGGGTCATCGAGGAACTTTCCGGTGACGGGCTGGACGGGATCGCCAGTGACGTACAGGCCCGGGTCACTGCGGCCGCTGAAGCCTTATCGGCCGCTGGGGCGACGGTGGAACCGACCTCCGTGCCGTCCACCGTCTACGGCCTCTCTGCCTACTACGTGATCGCCCCGGCTGAGGCCTCCTCAAACCTGGCCCGCTACGACGGGGTCCGGTACGGACTGCGGGTCGATGCGCCGTCCACCCCGGAGATGAATACGGCCACCCGCACCGCCGGGTTCGGCGACGAGGTGAAGCGCCGCATCATGCTGGGCACCTATGCCCTCTCTGCTGGCTACTACGACGCCTACTACCTGAAAGCCCAGAAAGTTCGGACACTGATCGCCGATGACCTACGGCGGGCCTACCAGCAGTTCGACCTCCTGGTCTGCCCGACCGCCCCGACCACAGCATTCCCGCTAGGAGAAAAGACCGCCGACCCGATGCTCATGTACCTCAACGACGTGTGCACCATCCCGTCGAACCTGGCTGGCCACCCGGCCATGTCGGTTCCGTTCGGGACCGGTGACGACGGGCTGCCGGTGGGCGTACAGGTGCTGGCCCCGGCCATGGCCGAACCGACCATGTTCCGGGCCGCCGCGGTACTCGAGGCCGCCGCAGTGAACGGACTGTGAGCGGGGTGCCCGACGGCTGGGAGGTGGTCGTTGGCCTGGAGGTCCATGCTGAGCTGGCCACAGCCACCAAGATGTTCAGCGGAGCCCCCAACCGGTTCGGCGGAAACCCCAACACCCATATCGACCCGGTATCTCTGGGTCTGCCCGGCTCGCTACCGGTGCTCAACGAACGGGCGGTTGAGTTAGCTATCCGAGTTGGACTGGCCCTGAACTGCCGAGTCCAACGGTCGGTGTTCGCCCGGAAGAACTACTTCTATCCGGACATGCCGAAGGACTTCCAGATCTCCCAGTACGACCAGCCCATCAACGTGGACGGCTGGCTGGAGTTACCCGACGGCCGCCGGGTGGGCATCGAACGGGCCCACCTGGAAGAGGACACGGGCAAGACGGTGCACGTGGGGGGAGGCGGCCGCATCCACGAGGCCGCCTATTCGCTTGTCGACTACAACCGGGCTGGCGTCCCGCTGATCGAGATCGTCGGCGCTCCAGATCTGCGGAGCGCCGACGAGGCCCGAGCCTACGTAGGCGAGTTGCGGGCCATCTTGGTGGCCATCGGTGCCTCCGACGGAAAGATGGAGGAGGGGTCGATGCGGGTGGACTGCAACGTGTCGGTCCGGCCCGAGGGCAGCCAACAACTCGGAACCCGCTGCGAGGTCAAGAACATCAACTCACTGCGTTCGTTAGGGCGGGCCATCGACTATGAAGCCCGGCGCCAGATCGACCTTATCGACGCCGGGGAAGTCGTCGCCCAGCAGACTCGCCACTGGGACGAGGACCATGGCCGGACCCACACGCTGCGCTCCAAGGAGGAGGCGTTCGACTACCGCTACTTCCCCGAACCGGACTTGGTACCGGTCGACCCGCCCGAGGCGTGGGTGACCGAGATCGCCAACGCCCTCCCCCTCCTGCCGGGTGCTCGACGGAAGCGGCTGGCCGAGGCGGCCGGCACCACACCGGCCGGCGCGGCGCTGACTGTGGAACGAGGCCTTGACGACCTGGCTCTGGCGGCGATCGCCGAGGGAGCTGAAGCGGCGCGGGTGCTGATCCACGCAGAGAACAACCTGGCCGGCGGGGCCGGCTTCCTCACAGCGGACTCTTTTGCTGCACTAACGGCAATGGAGGCCGGTGGCCAGTTGACCGCCACCCAAGCCAAGACGGTGCTGGCCGAACTGGTGGCCGCCGGAGGTGAACCGACGGACATCGCCAACCGGCACGGATTCGAGGCCATGGAGACCTCCGAGGTGGAAACCATTGTCGACCAAGTCATCGCCGCTAATCCCGACGAGTGGACGGAGTTCCTGGAGGGCGACGAAAAGGAGCGGAAGAAGAAGTCCGGCTTCTTTGTCGGCCAGGTGATGAAGGCCACCGGCGGCCAGGCCGACGGGCGGGTGGTCAACGAGGTGCTTGAGGCACGGGCCGCCGACTAATCGGCCCCCAGGACCACCCAGTGGTTGCCCCGGAAGCGGGCACCGAGGATCACCGAGCGGCCCGCGACGAACACCCAGATAGCGGCCCACAACCACCCGATGCCCAGGTCGGCCAGGCGACCCGCGGCCATGACCGCTGTGGCCACCAGGGCCGAAGCGGTCATGGCTCGGGCCATGAAACGCTGATCGCCGGCACCGATGAGAATCCCGTCGAGGGCGAAGGCCACTCCGGACAGCGGCGCCATCAGCCCGACGTGGAGGAACAGGAACCCGACCAGGCCCACAACGGCCGGGTCGTTGGAGAACAACCCTGAGACGGAGTCCCGGGCGAACAGCAGGGCCAACCCCAGGGCGATCCCCACTCCAACAGACCAGACGATGGTCCGTCGTCCGATCCGACGAGCACCGTCGCCGTCCCCGGCCCCCAGGGCGGTGCCCACCATGGCCTGAGCGGCAATAGCCAAACCGTCCATGGTCAGGGCCAGCGTCATCCACAGATGGAAGGCCACTTGGTGGGCGGCCACCGGGGCGGCGCCGATCCGGGCCGCCACCGAGGTGCCGACCAGGAACGTCCCTCCCAGCGACAGGTTCCGGACCATCAGATCGGTGCTGACCAGCGCGAGGCGACGTAACGCGGACCGGTCCGGGCCAAGGGACACCCCGTAGCAGCGGACCTCACTACCTATCCAGACCAGGTAGCAGCCGGCACCAATCCACTGGGCCACCACGGTGGCCGCCGCCGAGGCACCGATCCCGAGACCGAAGCCGTAGATGAGCACCACCTCCAGGATCAGGTTTAGGGCCGCCGTTCCGACGGCCACCCAAAGCGGACGCATCGTGTCCCGCAGCCCCCGCAGGTAGCCGACTCCGGCCAGCATGACCAGCATGGCCGGGGCGCCCAACAGGCTGATCCGGAGGTAGGTACCGGCTTGATCCAGCACAGGGCCCTCGGCGCCGAGCAACCCCAGGAGTCGCTGCCCGAACCAGGCGCCCAGGACGGCCAGAGTCACCCCTAGTGAGGCGGCCAGCCACAGGCCCTGTACCGCCTGGGCGGCAGCCGCCTCGGGTCGACCGGCCCCAGTCAGTCGGGCCACAGAGGCGGTAGTGCCGTAAGCCAGAAAGATGCACATTCCGTAGGCGAAAAGCAGAACCCCAGAGGCCACGGCTAACCCGGCCAGCGGCGAGGTGCCGAGGTGACCGACCACCGCAGTATCGGCCAGCAGGTAGAGAGGCTCGGCCACTAGCGCGCCCACGGCCGGCACGGCCAGGCGCAGCAACTCCCGATCGGTGCCGCCCAGTTGCATCCGTCAGAGGCTAAGGGTTACCGACCGCGTGGAGGCTTGTGCTCCGCCCTACGCTGCGGACCATGAGCGACACCACCCACGGGGGGATGAAGCCCCGAAGCCACGAGGTCACCGACGGTCCCAGTCGGGCACCGGCCCGGGCCATGTTGCGAGCCATCGGTATGACCGAGGACGACTTCTCGAAGGCCCAGGTGGGCGTGGCCTCCTCCTGGAACGAGGTCACCCCGTGCAACCTGCCCTTGGACGCCCTAGCCAAGCGGTGCAAGGAGGGGGTGCGCGCGGCCGGAGGCTTCCCCATGGAGTTCAACACCATCGCAGTGAGCGACGGTATCTCCATGGGCCACGAGGGGATGCGGGCCAGCCTGGTCAGCCGCGAGATCATCGCCGATTCGGTGGAGGCAGTCATGCACGCCGAACGGCTGGATGCTCTCGTGAGTTTCGCCGGCTGTGACAAGTCGCTGCCCGGCATGCTCATGGCGTCAGCCCGGATCAACCTGCCCTCGGTATTCGTCTACGGCGGTTCGATCATGCCCGGGGAACATGCCGGCAAGGCGCTCGACATCGTCAGCGTGTTCGAGGCCGTGGGGGCACACGCGGTGGGTGACATAGACGACGCAGAACTACTGGCCATTGAACAGGCGGCCTGCCCCACCATCGGGAGTTGCGCCGGGATGTTCACCGCCAACACCATGGCCTCGGTGGGCGAGGCACTTGGCATGTCCCTGCCCGGGTCGGCATCAGCGGCCGCCGTCGACGGCCGGAGGCTGGATATCGCTTACGCCAGTGGTACCGCGGTGATGCAACTGCTGGAAGCCGGGATCCGACCCCGCGCCATCATGTCCCATGCCGCCTTCGAAAACGCCATCGCTGTGGTCATGGCCCTCGGTGGTTCCACCAACGCGGTACTACACCTGCTGGCCATCGCCTTCGAGGCCGGAGTGGAACTGGAGCTGGATGATTTCAACAGGGTGGCCGCCCGGGTGCCGCACCTGGCCGACACCAAGCCCCACGGCAACTACCACATGGTCGACATCGACCGGATCGGCGGGGTGCCGGTGCTGATGAGGATGCTGCTCGACGAGGGACTGCTGCACGGCGACGAGATCACAGTCACCGGCCGGACGGTGGCCGAGAACCTGGACCTGCTGGACCCCCCGGCTCCCGATGGGGAGGTCGTCCACGCATTCGGCGATCCGATACACGACGTCGGTGGCATCGCCGTACTCCGTGGATCGTTGGCCCCGGAGGGCGCGGTGGTCAAGGTGGCCGGCCTTGACGTCGACCGGTTCGATGGACGGGCCCGAGTGTTTGATGGTGAGAGCCCGGCCATGGAGGCGGTGCTCGCCGGCCGGATCCAGGCCGGTGATGTCGTGGTTATCCGCTACGAGGGACCCAAAGGGGGGCCCGGTATGCGAGAGATGCTGGCTATCACCGGTGCCATGAAGGGAGCCGGCCGCGGCGGTGACGCCGCGTTGGTGACCGATGGCCGGTTCTCAGGCGGCACCCACGGCTTTTGTGTCGGCCATGTGGCCCCGGAGGCTGTGGATGGCGGGCCGATCGCCCTGGTGTCCGAAGGCGATCGAATCGTCATTGACGTGCGCGCCCATTCAATCGAACTGGCAGTCGACGAGGCCGAGTTGGCCGAGCGGCGACGGAACCTGGAACCGTTCCAGCCCCGCTACGAAACTGGTTTCCTGGCCAAGTACGCCGCCCTCGCCCAGGGGGCCGAGAAAGGTGCGGTCACCCAGGCCTGAGAGCCAATCAGGTTGTGGGGCACCGGGCAGGCGGCGATACTGGTTGTCCATGCAGTCGTCGCCCGCCCACCAGGTCGTAGTAACGCACTAGGCACGCGTTCCATCGCGACGGTTGCGTGCCTCGACCTCCCGTACGGGAGGTCGAATGTTTTTTCGCCTAGTTCCCAAACACATCCCAAGGCCAAGCGGAGTCGACAATGCAGATGGATGGCGGTCGAGCCCTGATCCGCGCCCTCGAGGAGGAGGGCGTCGAGGTCATGTTCGGGCTGCCCGGCGGGGCGATCCTTCCGGTCTACGACCCGATAATCGATTCGTCAATCCGCCACGTCCTAGTGCGGCACGAACAGGGAGCCGGGCACATGGCCGAGGGCTATGCCCAGGCCACCGGACGTCCCGGGGTGGCCATGGTGACCAGCGGGCCGGCGGCCACCAACATTGTCACTCCCCTCTGCGACGCCTACCTGGATTCGACCCCACTGGTCGTAGTTACTGGCCAGGTGCCGTTACCAGCCATCGGCACCGACGCCTTCCAGGAGTGCGACACCACCGGAATCACCATGTCGGTCACCAAACACAATTTTCTGGTCACCGAGGCCCAAGACATCCCCAGGACGGTCAAGGAGGCCTTTCACATCGCCACCACCGGTCGACCCGGCCCAGTGCTGGTCGATATCCCCAAGGACATCGTCGACCCAAAGAACCCTCGATCGGCCATGGAGTGGACCGGCGATGTGGAGATGGACCTGCCCGGCTACCACCCCCGTACCGGGGTGGACCAGTCAGCCATCGAAGCGGCCGCCGATTTGATCAGGACCGCCGAACGTCCGATTCTCTACGTGGGAGGCGGGGTCCTCAAGGCCCGGGCCGCCGAAGTGCTGCGCGAACTGGTCGAGCTGAGCGGCATCCACGTGGTGACCACGCTTATGGCCCGGGGTGCCTTCCCGGACGGGCATGACTTATGTCTGGGTATGCCCGGTATGCACGGCAACTTCACCGCGGTGACCGCCATGCAGGAAGCCGACCTTCTGGTGGCCCTTGGCGCACGGTTCGACGATCGGGTGACCGGTCGGGTCGACGGGTTTGCTCCGGGCGCCCAAATTGTCCACGTTGACATCGACGCGGCCGAACTAGGCAAGGTCCGGCGGCCCGACGTGGCCATCCAGGGCGACTGCCGGGTGGCCATCGAGGCCCTAGTGGCCGCGCTAGCCGCTGGCGGGGTAGGAAATGCCGATCGGACAGCATGGCGCTCCCGGATTAGCGGTTGGCAGGAGCGGTTCCCTCTCACTTACGAACCGTCGGCGCCTGGGGACAGGCTCAAGCCGCAATACGTGATCGAGCAGTTGCGAGACGCCACT
>Ga0208881_1000115_pt1 | contig 26058 bp, 23 predicted proteins | sample Knorr_S23_td_AAI_FD_185610 | JGI IMG/M metagenome (GOLD analysis project Ga0208881, IMG submission 185610) | Marine microbial communities from Southern Atlantic Ocean transect - Knorr_S23_td_AAIW_ad_876m_LV_B (SPAdes) (version 2) | ecosystem: Environmental > Aquatic > Marine > Oceanic | place... | reverse complement strand
TTACACTCATAAAGAGATCGCGGATGTAGTAGACAAAAGCACCGTCAACCGAAAGGATCCCAACCAGGGCCAGCAAAAACAGCGGAGGTAGCATAATGGCATAGATTAAAGCCATTCTCTCCCAGGCCATGTGCATGAAGACTCCGACCACAAGACCTGCTTTGAGAAAAGCAAAAATGGTGATCAAGAACCATCGTAGATAACCCTCTACGTTCATGATGTCGACCATATAAGAGAACGCACTGAGCACAAACAGGAGGATCCAAACACTCATATAGAGACTGAGGGGATGTTCGGCTTCAGGGGTCTCGCCCGGATAATAACTGGGGTGTATAAAAGGTTTCTTGTCTTCCACTTCTACTCCTTACCACAAATAAAAGAAGGCAAATATAAAGATCCAGACCAGATCCACAAAGTGCCAATACAGCCCCATAACCTCAACGATTTGGTAATCGTCCAAACGGTCATAACGACCTTCGAATACTCGCCAAGCGACGGTACTGAGGTAGATCACACCAATGGAAACATGCAATCCATGGAAGCCGGTAATCATAAAGAAAAAACCACCAAATTGGTGGGCACCATACGGATTCTCCCAAGGTCGGATGCCTTCTTCAACAATCAACTTGGTCCACTCAAAAGCTTGCATGCCAACAAAGGCCAGCCCACCCAGAGCCGTTAATAGGATCAAAACACCGGTTTTTACTCGCTGCTTCTTGTACGCAGCAGTCACTCCCATGGCCATGGTTCCGCTGCTGCTGATCAAAATAAAAGTCATGATCGCGATCAACAACAACGGCACCTCTGTGCCTCCCACATGCAGAGCAAAGACCGTACTGGTGTCCGGCCAGGGTGCGGTGGTGGTAAGGCGTACCGCCATGTAGCTGCTTAAAAACGAGCCAAAAATAAAAGTATCACTGAGCAGGAAGATCCACATCATCGCCTTGCTCCAGCGCACTTTGAAGGTTTGTACGTCGGACGACCAATCTGCGACCAGTCCCTTTAGATTGTCAGGCACCAAAGCTGTATCGGATGCTTGGTTAAGCGTGGTATTAGACATTCATCAGTTCCCTATTAGGTGGATAAAAACAAGCCAAACATCATTACCCAAATCAAGAGCAAATAATGCCAGTAGGTTGCCAACAGACTAACTTGTGCTGAGTGTGATTCAACACTGTCAGTTTTCCAAGATTTTTTTGTGATAACAATCCAGGCAACAACCCCGCCTGATATATGCAGTCCATGCATGGCTGTAATTAAATAAAAAAATGTATTCGCTGGGTTGTCAGCCAAAAGATAACCGTAAGCAATCAATTGTTGCCAAGCCCAGAATTGGCCTGTTAAAAAAAACAAAGCAAAGAAGCCACCAATAAGCAGTCCAATTTTGAGGTTTGTTTGATTATTCTTTTTCGCCCCTCTGGTTGCCCAACCCATGCCAATGCTTGCAACCACAAGAGAGCAAGTATTAACCCAGAGCAACGATGGTACCGGCAGAGGTTGCCAATCTTCAAAGTTCATCCGAAAAACATAGGCGTTGGTTAGAAATAAAAACAAGATGGTAACCACCGCCAGCAGCATATAAACAAAAACCTGAGCATGGTTTAGGTTTAAGATACCCGGCTCTGAATTTATTGGATTATGCTTGTCCATGAGTACTTATGTAATTTGTTCATCCGGGACATTTTGTGGCACAAAGTCAGCAGTTGCACCGGGCAGGCCGTAGTCGTAAGGCCAGCGGTACACTACCGGCAGCTGATCACCCCAATTGCCATGTCCGGGAGGGGACTCCAAAGTTTGCCACTCAAGTGTGCAAGCACCCCAAGGGTTTTTAGAGGCTTTTTTACCGCGGATGGCACTGTTCACAAAGTTGTACAAAAGAATGAATTGTGAGGCGCCGACGATGAGCGCACAAATGGTGATGAATTGATTCAAATCGGCAACAGAGTCGGGAATGAAGTCGTACTGTTGGTTCGAGTAATAACGTCTTGGCACGCCAAGGAAGCCAATGTAATGCATGGGAAAATAAATCAAATACGTACCAACGAAAGTTATCCAGAAATGTATTTTTCCAAGCCGGTCGTCCAGCATTCTTCCCGTGACCGATGGGAACCAGTGATAGAGTCCACCGTACAAAGCCAAGACAGGGGAAACAGCCATAACCATGTGGAAATGGCCCACCACAAAATACGTATCAGACAACGGCACATCTACGGAGACATTGCCCAAGAAAAGTCCGGTTAAGCCACCTATGAGAAAGGTAATCAGAAAGGCCAAACAATAGAGCATAGGCACAGTCATTTTGATGTTTGCGTGCCAAAGCGTGAGAACCCAATTGTAGACCTTGATAGCTGTGGGTACGGCAATGATCAATGTTGTGGTGGCAAAAAAGAAGCCAAGATACGGGTTCATTCCGGCAACGTACATGTGGTGTGCCCAGACAATAAAAGAGATACCGGCAATCGCCACCAAAGCCCAAACCATCATGTTGTAGCCAAAAATATTCTTTCTCGCATGGCAGCTGATCAGCTCAGAGATAATACCAAAAGCAGGCAGGGCGATAATGTAGACTTCGGGATGCCCGAAAAACCAAAATAAGTGCTGAAACAACACCGGGCTGCCACCGCCGTAGTCCAATACTTCCCCACCTTTGAAGATCTCAGGCATAAAAAAACTCGTTTCCAAGACGCGATCAAAGGTCAGCATAATTGCACCCACGAAGAGTGCTGGAAACGCCAAAAGACCCAAAAAGGTTGCCAGGAAAATACACCAGATAATCAGAGGCATGCGCATCATTTTCATGCCCCGGGCTCTTGATTGCAGCACTGTGGTGATGTAATTCAACCCACCCATGGTGAAAGCGATAATAAAGACAGCCAAGGAAATCAACATCAGCAATATTCCTGCACCATCCCCTCCAGGCGTTCCTTCCAAGATCGACTGTGGGGGGTACAATGTCCAGCCGGCCCCTGTGGGCCCGCTGGGAACAAAAAAGCTTGCGGACAAAATGATGACAGACAAGAAATAGACCCAGAAACTCAACATATTCACAAACGGGAATGCCATGTCTCTGGAGCCCAGCATCAGGGGTATCAGATAGTTGCCAAAACCCCCTAAAAACAAAGCGGTAAGCAGGTAGATAACCATGATCATGCCGTGCATGGTAACGTCTTGGTAATAACTGCCGGCATCAATGGAATCAAACAGGCCGGGAAAACCCAATTGCATGCGCATCATCATTGACAAGAACATCCCGGTTAAGCCAATGGCCAAGGCAACGCAGGTGTATTGCAAGGCTATGATTTTATGGTCTTGGGAGAAAACATAATGGCCCCACCAACCTTTCGGATGGTACACTTGTTGTCCTTCGTAAGCGGCATTTTGTTCCATTTTTTGCTTCCTCTTTTTACACTAATAAGTTTTGTTGGTGTTTATTCAATCGACAAGTTTTTCATGTATTCAACGATCGCGTCCAGCTCGTCTTCAGACAAGTTGTAGGCCGGCATAATAGAGGCAAAGCCTGCCGCTATTTGTATGCTTGGATTCACAATCGATTTTTTGATATACGCTTCATCAATATTCATGGTTTCACCGTTTACCAAAGTTCGCTGACTGCCAAAACTACCCCGCCAAGTTGGCCCAATCCCGCTTGCTCCGGTGTCACTGTGACAGGCAACACAACCCAACGATTGAACAATTTGCCTACCCCGGCCTTCGCTGCCTTCGTTCATGGTTTCAACAAAAGTCGGGTGCTGGCTTAGCCATGCTTCAAAGTCAGCCATTTCATCAACAGTGATCTCACCCCGCATCGCCCAATGTCCTGTGCCACAGAATTCCGCACACGCAACTTCATAAGTCCCGAGCTCGGTTGGGATAAACCACAGGTTTGTTTGTGACCCTGGAACCAAATCCATTTTTGCTCTGAATTGGGGAATGTAAAAATCGTGGAGCACATCCTTTGATCTGAGCTGAAAGACGACCGGTTTGTTGATGGGAAGGTGGACTTTATTGTCGCGAACCAAAATATCATCTTGGCCGTAAGCGTCTAGAGGGTCGATGCCAAAAGTATTTTTTGAGCTAATCAGTCTCCCATTGGTATTGCCATAAATACCGTCGTCCCCAGGGAATCTGTAGGACCATGTCCATTGTTGCCCAACTCCTTCGACCTCCAGCGCGTCTTCAGGCAAATCAATGTAATCTTGCCAAGCGATGAGGCCCGGGGCGAGCATGACGACAACACCGATAGTTGTTACAACGGTGAGCCAGAGCTCCAATTTTGGATTTTCTGGTTCGTACTTGGATTTGCGGTCTTCACGGTGTCTGAATTTCACCACGCAGTAAAGAATAAAACCAGAGACGAGGACAAAGGCAACCCCGGTTACCCAAAGTGTGATAATAATTGTTTGGTCAAGGCTGCCCCAATTGGAGGCTAGAGGAGTGAACCACCAAGGGGTGAAAAAATTAAATAAGACAGTTCCAAGAACTATGATGGTGGTTATTATTACGAAAGCCATATCTTTCTCTATTTAGTGTTTGTAATCATCATCAATCGCAAAGCATTATCATCAAAAAACACAGGAAATACAATGCTCTTCTGTAGTCTGGCTGTACCCAAGTTCAAAGCCCCACTTTAAAACATCGAGGGCTCAGACTATAGGCCATTTACAACGATGCCCAGAAAGATTATTCCACCAATATAATTGTTCTCTAAAAAAGCCTTCAAGCAAGCTTCAGGCTCCTTGTTGCGGATTAAGAGCTGTTGCCGTATAAACAACACTGCAGCAGCTAAAATCGAAAGGTAAAAGAGATATCCCAAGCCAAAGAGATGGCCAACCAATCCCAGCAAGGACAATACACCCAGTTGCAAAAAACCGGTAATTAGTTTGGTGTAAGAACCAAAGAGAATAGCAGTGGAATAAACTCCCAGTCGAGCATCATCCGCTTGGTCTACCATTGCGTAAAAAGTATCGTACAACAAAATCCAGAGAGCGGTGCCCAACCACAACACATAGAAAGCGAGATCAAATGCAGTGTTGGTGGCAGCAAAAACCATGGGAACCCCCCAACTGAAGGCCAACCCTAGAATCAATTGCGGGGCAGCAAATAAACGTTTGCAAAAAGGATAGAAAATCGTTAATGCCAGACCGCCAAATGCGAAGGCCACTGACCTGATGTTAAGTTGCAGCACCAGAAAAAAAGCCACCACGATTAATCCTGCAAACAAAACCCATGCCTGTTTGACGGTCATGGTCCCGGATGCTAATGGCCTGTTTTTTGTTCTCTCAACAAAAGGGTCAATGTTTCGGTCGGCAATGTCGTTCATAACACATCCTGCAGAACGCATCACAACTACCCCAACAATAAACACCAGCAACAGCTTTGGGGCAGGCCAACCACCCGCGGTCAACCACAGACTCCACAGAGTCGGCCACAACAACAAATAAATACCAATCGGCCGATCCAGGCGCGTGATGTTTATGTAGTGATTGGCTGATGAGAAAAGCTTGTGTTCAATTTCCGCCATGGGTCGAGGGCTTATCTAAGCTCATAAATTTTTGGTAGAAAGATCTCCACAACCCACAAAGGTCTGCTCTCAATGGAGAAGCTTGATCGTCTTACCCACAGTTTTACACCTTCTTTTGCTGGCGGGTTAACACCGTATTGTTTTAACAGCGGATGCTTGCTCACACAGAATGAAAAATTAAACGCACTCCTGCTTACATTGGGTAGGTTGGCCATTGCCTCTCCCAAACCTTGAGCTCCAAGATTTGCCAACCAACCGTTGTGCTTGAATGTTTCTTCTGGGATGGTTGTTTGTCCTAATAGGCAGGGCTCATTGTCTGACAGCATCATTATTTCACGGATGTAGTTGTTGTCGGTTATTGGTAAATCGCTGAGCAAAAAAGACTGTTGGCCGTAGGTTTCTTTTAGAACTTTTAGTTGGAAGTTTTGGGCACACTGTTTCAGCCTGGTTGTAAGCAGCGCCGTTTCATACAACCAGCTTTTTAGGTTTTGAGTTAGCTTAGGATGGCGGGAGAAATCGGATTGATTCATCCAGTTAATCGGGATCAGGTTTTGGGTGATGTCGTTAAAAATAGTGACCATACTTCTTTGTTCGTTGACAGCTAAACCAAGAGTAGTCTAACTATAAATTAAACATTTCGGTACTCGAGTTGATCCCCAACCCACCGACGGACAATTTTTTCAATCAAATCTGGATGATTTTGTTCAATATTGACCGTTAACTTGTTAATGGCCGGCAACAAATATGCATCCCTCATGATGTCGGCTATCCGTAACCCGATCAGTCCCTTTTGTCGGGTGCCAAGCAACTCCCCCGGACCCCTTAATTGCAAGTCTTTTTCAGCAATCAAAAAACCATCGTTGGTTGCTCTAATTGCAGCCAAACGTTCTTTGGCAACCGAAGACAGCGGCTTCTTATAGAGCAGAATGCAAACACTCTCGTGTCTGCCGCGGCCTATTCTTCCGCGCAGTTGATGCAATTGGGTTAGCCCCAATCGTTCTGCGTTTTCAATTACCATCACACTTGAATTGGCAACATCAACACCCACCTCAATAACCGTTGTTGCAACCAAGATATTTGTGTTGCCATTGACGAAGTTTTCCATGGCTTTGGTTTTTTTAACCGAACTTAATTTTCCATGAACCAAACCGACACTGAGTCGTTTTAGTTGCTCTTGCAAAAAAACGTACGTGCTTTCTGCCGCTTGAAAATTGAGTTCTTCAGATTCCTCAATTAATGGGCAAACCCAATACGATTGCCGGCCGAGCGCACATTCCTTAGAAATCTTATCCACAACTTGGCTACGCTTTTCTTCCGGCACAACAATCGTTTTAATATTGCCCCTGCCTTTTGGCAGCTCGGTAATGATGGATGCATCCAAATCCCCGTAGGCGGTCATGGCAAGTGTTCTGGGTATGGGTGTGGCGGTCATGATAAGTTGGTGGGGCACGGTGTTGCGAGCGCTTGATTTTTTCATAAGACTTAATCTCTGCTCAACACCAAACCGGTGTTGCTCATCAACCACAACAAAGGCCAGATTCTTATAGACCACATTGGGCTGAAAGAGAGCGTGTGTACCCACAATAATATCGATAGTGCCATTGGCCACGCCAGCAAACACAGTTCGCCTATCTTTGGCAGACAGTTTGCTTTTCAGCAAGGCAACCGATATTCCTAAAGGTTCGAACCAGGAAACGACATTGTTAAAATGTTGTTCTGCTAATAATTCCGTTGGTGCCATCAACGCCGCCTGTTGCTTGCTGCCTACAGCAATTAACATGGCCAAAGCAGCAACAATTGTTTTGCCTGAACCCACGTCCCCTTGCAACAACCGCATCATCGGCCGGTTTTTTTCCAGATCCATCTCAATTTCTTCAACAACCCTTGCTTGACTCTTTGTGAGCTTAAACGGCAAGTTTTTAATAAGAGATTCCTTTAACAACCGGTTAGCAAGGACCGTCGCCGGTTCTTTTTTTGTATGCCTTTTTAGCCGTTTCAAAGCCAATTGATTGGCCAACAGCTCTTCGATAATCAGCCTTTTTCTAGCCAAGCTTTCGTGGTCATTGACAATGTTTTTTTGTGAAGGCTGATGAATTTCTCGCAGTGCTTCTGTGAGCGGTACCAAACCCAATTCTTTGACAATAGAATCTGGCAACAGCTCTTCTATGGTATCTATCTGTTGCTCCAGCGCCGCACGAACAAATTTCCTTAACCTGCCTTGTTGCAAACCTTCTGTGGTTGGGTAGATTGGGGTAAGGCCCGCTTCCAACGGGACAGGATTTTCCGGGTTTATAATTTGATACTCTGGGTGAATCATTTCCAACCCGGAGGCTGTTTTTCTTGTCTGACCAAAACAGCGGACAACGGTGTTTTTTGCCAACCGTCTTGCTTGCTGTTTGGAGAAGTGGAAAAACCGTAATGTGATAATTCCAGTATCATCTGAAAGTTGGCTTATCAACATTCTACGGCCTCTGTAGACGATTGTTGTCAGGACAACAAACCCTTGAATTAATGCCTTTTCGCCCGCAACAAGATCGCTAATTTTGTGTAAAGAAGTTTTGTCTTCATAGCGTATAGGCAGCAAAAACAATAAATCGTACTGGTTGTGTATTTTTAGTTTTTGCAGTTTAGAAACCAGAGCGGGGCCAACGCCTTTGAGGTCAATTAAGTCAGTGCCCATTTTGGTTGCTAAGACGATATACAATCAACCTTGTTTGTGCGGTTTAATATTCACCAGTGCCTCTATTTCAAGGGCTGCGTTTTTTGGTAGAGCGCTCACTTCAACCGTCGTTCGAACAGGATACGGTTCCGAAAACAACGTCATCATAACGTTGTTAATGGCTTCAAAGTTAGCCATATCTGTCACAAACACGCTGAGCTTGACCACATCATTAAGCGTTCCTCCAGCTGTTTCGATGATTGCATTTATGTTCGCAAAAATTTGCTCCGCCTGCTCTTCAATACTCCCGACAACTAGCTCACCCAGATTGTTCAATGGAATTTGTCCTGAGAGAAACAACAGATTGTCCACCCAAACTGCTTGAGAATACGGGCCGAGTGCAGGGGGTGCTTTCGATGTGGATATTTGTTTTTTGTGCACCATTGTTTCTTTTAATTAAGATGCCTGGACACGGTTAAAACGTTTTTCATACGCTTGATTTCTCGCATCACATTTGCCAATTCCTGACGATTATTTATTTGTATTAAAAACAACAAGTCCACAGTGTCATCTTCGTATTCCCGGGCAACGGCAACACTCTCAACATTGCAACCCTTGTTTGCTATTGTGCCCGCAACCTCAGCCAGTGAGCCAGGCTTGTGCATGACATGAACCTTGATTTCTGTGGCCAGACTGTGTTGTATATTATCGCTCCACTGCGTGCCAATCCAGCGACTGCCTTCTTTATTAAAGTTGGCCACATGACCGCATTTTCTTCTGTGAATAACCAACCCCCGTTGCGTGCTTAAATGACCAATGATGGTATCGCCTGGAATGGGGGTGCAACATTTTGGAAACGATATCGACACCCCTTCGGTGCCTTTGATCAACAACGGTGCGTGATTTTTGTTTTTAATTTTTTCGTCTGCTTCCCCAAGGAGAATTTGAGCCATAAGTATTGGGTTTTTATCACCCAACCCGATGCTTTCATACAACTCCTCTCTGTTGGTAAATGCCATGTCTGCCAACAGGCTCTTCATTTGTTTTCTAGTGATGTTGCGTTGTTTTTTCCCAAGCGTTGCCAAAGCATTGTTAAACAATCGTTTGCCCAAGGCAATCGTCTCCGTGGCATTAAGCTTCTTTAGGTAATTCCTGATATTGTGCCTGGCTTTCGCGGTGGTTATAAAGCCCAGCCAGCTCGGGTCTGGGTTGGAATTTTTCGATGTCATAATGTCAATGGTTTGGCCGCTTATCAGGATGGTTCTAAGAGGTACTTGCACCCGGTCAATTTTGGCGCCTATGCAACTGTTTCCAACGCCAGTGTGAACCGCATATGCAAAATCAACACAGGTTGAATTTACCGGCAGTCGCAGAATCTTTCCTTTGGGTGTAAACACGTAGATCTTGTCAGGGAACAAATCGACTTTAATGCTTTCAAGAAACTCTTCTGGGTGTGCAGTTCCCTGAATTTCTTGGATTGTTGCAAGCCATTCCCTTGCTTTGATTTGAGGGGGAAGCCCTTCAGGGTCATCCAATTTATATTTCCAGTGTGCTGCAATTCCAGTCTTTGCCACCCTGTCCATAGCTTTTGTTCGCACTTGAACTTCAATGGGTGTGCCATTGGGCCCGAGCAAGCTTGTGTGTATCGATTGGTAACCATTTACCCGGGGAATGGCAATGTAGTCTTTGACTTTTCCTGCAATAGGTTTGTAGATTTGGTGCACAATACCTAAAACCTGGTAACACTCTTCCACCTGATCAACAATGATCCTTAACCCAAATACGTCTATGACCTGGTCCAAGGACAGCTTTTTATTTTTCATTTTATTGAAAATACTAAACAATGCTTTTTCTCTGCTCTGAATTTCCACATCAAGACCTGATTTTTTAAGGTTTCTGCTAATTCTTCCAACAATTGTTCCAAGCGTTCGTTTTTGATTTCCAATTTTACGTTTTAATGCTTTCTGCAGGATTTTATATCGCCAGGGGTAGGCGTAGCGGAAAGCCTCGCGCTCCAGGTCGGTTTTCATTTGATAAATGCCAAGCCGATTTGCAATTGGGGCGTAAATCTGCAGTGTTTCTTTGGCGATTTTGAATTGTTTTTTTTGCTCAAGTGCATGCAGAGTTTGAATATTGTGCAACCTGTCTGCAAGCTTAATTAAAATCACGCGTATGTCTTTAACCATTGCGAGCATCATTTTTCTGAAATTTTCTGCTTGTACCTGGTTGCTTTCTTCATACTCTATTTGATCCAACTTACTTACCCCATCAACCAAAGTTAATATTTCTTTTCCAAATTCTTTGGCTATGAAGTCGGTGCTTAACTCTGTGTCTTCCAATACATCGTGAAGCAATCCAGCGGCAATCGATTCTTTGTCTAAATTAAGCTCCGCAAGTGTTCTGGCGACTGCCACAGGATGGTGAATATAGGGTTCCCCAGTTCTTCTGGATTGATGGTCGTGGGCGATACTGGCATAGACATAAGCCTTCTTGATCAGCTGATGATCAATATCGTCGAGATAACCTAAACCATCCATCAACTGTTTCATAGGCTTGGGTGGTTTTCGGTCCAGCATCTCTGCCGCTTTTTCTAAGAACTGTTCCATACCAACACAACTATTTAATAACCTTTATTTTACTCAAGGAATTGTTCGATGGGTATCTTCTAGCGTTATTTGGCCAAAAGAATTATTGAATCCGGAGCAATGCTTTAGAAATTGTTTGGGGGGTTAGTCCGAAAGAGAGGGACAGATATGCTTATTCCTCTAGAGATCTAGCCAGTTCTTCGACAAGTTCTTTTTCTAGATCATTTTCGGTGGCATGGAATAGAGCATTGTCCAAATGCCCTGCAGCAATTTCCCTTAGGGCAAGAACTGTGGGCTTATCATTTTCTTCATCTTCCAACAAGGTCTCCCCCCCATTGGCAATTCTTCTTGCTCTCTTTGAGGCTATTTTTACTAAATCAAAAATGCCATCAACATGTTCAAGACAATCTTCTACTGTAACTCGAGCCATTGTATCTGTTAATAATTATGAAGAGCAGGTAAGGCTACTCAGTTCCATGAATAAGTCAAATTTTTTCACCGCTCAGCCCAGTAAAGCTCCTGATGACCGCAAGTGCTTCTTCGCTAACGGCTGGATTGGTTGGGTGGGGGCTGTTAACCAAAGACATAATTTCCTCACATGTGGACTCAATATCATCGTTGACAATCACGCGATCAAAATAGCTGTATTGCTCAATATCTTTTATGGCTTCTTGAAAGCGTAATTCTATTTGGTCGGTAGAATCCATGGCTCTACTTGTTAGTCTCTTTTTTAGTTCTTCTTTAGAGGGAGGCAACAAAAAAACTGACAAAGACCCCGGTCGTTTTAAGCGAATTTGTTCCGCTCCTTGCCAATCAATTTCTAGAAGAAGTGTGTAATCTTGGTTTAGCGCTTCCAGCGTTTCTTTTATTGGCGTGCCATAATAATGGCCGAACACATTTGCAAATTCGAGAAACATGTTCTGTATGATCATTGATTCAAACGTCTTTACCGTAACAAACACATAATCAAGACCATTGGTTTCATTGGGTCGCATGTTTCTGGTTGTGTAAGAAACAGACGCCTTGATGTTTTTACTTTCCTGCATCAGGCGCCTAACAATGGTGGTTTTTCCCGCGCCAGAAGGAGCCGAGATAACTACTAAATTCCTGTTTTTGTCAACCATAAAAAATCATTAAGGATATATAATTAACAACTGTATCAAACCTACTTGTATTGTAATGTTAATTGTGTGTGTATTGAAACAATAGTACTGGCTTCCCATAACCTCAACAAAGCACAAGAAATTCAAATGCTGTTGGGCAATCAATTTCATGTGATTCCACAACAAGCATTTGATATACCTCCAATTGAAGAGACAGGGTCAACCTTTGAGGAAAACGCTTTGTTAAAGGCCAAAGCAGTCTACGATATTATTGGTCTTCCGGTTATAGGGGATGATTCCGGACTTGAGGTTGTTGCCCTCAACAATCAACCCGGAGTCTATTCTTCAAGATTTGCTGGAGACAATGCATCGGACGATGACAACATTGATAAATTACTCAAAAAAATGCACAACATACCCACTGAAAAAAGGACAGCAAGATTTAGATGCGTGGTTGCTTTTTTAGGAACAAGCAGTGATGATCAGCCTGTTTTTTTTGAAGGAGAGTGGGCAGGGTACATTGCTAAAGAAAGAACAGGTAAAAATGGGTTTGGATACGATCCTGTTTTTGTGGACTTACAATCCAACCTAACTGCTGCAGAACTTGAGTCGGATCAAAAAAATAAAATAAGTCACAGGGGTATGGCAATGCAGTCTTTAAAGTCTTATCTGAGGGGAAGTTAAAAACCTTAGCAAAACACACGCTGACACATAAATATTTCAATAAACCTTTGATCTTAAAATGGAATGTTTTGCAAAGCAGCGGTAAAAATTATAGAAAATTACCCACAGACGCAACAAGCATGGAAAATTTATTATAAAGATAGCAAGTAATTTAAATAGGTTACAATAATATTACTTAATAACTATATGAAATATAAACAAAATTTAAAAAAGTGTTGATTTTTTATACAAATGCACACTGATTTGTAAAATTTGGCTTTTCGACGACTGCAGCAATTATATCCACAAAGTTATCCACAGATTTTGTGGATAAAATTTTCCAACCGATTGCAGAGCTGTTACTAGAATTTCTTGAAAATTAATTGTCTAGTGGTTATGCTTGCGTGCCTTAAAAATAAGCATAGAATATATTGCATTCTCAAGATTGAGTTTCAGAGATTTACAGTGAAAAAAGACATACATCCAGCTTACAACGAAATAACGGTTACCTGTTCGTGTGGCAATATATTTCAAACCAAGTCAACGTTAAAGGAAGACTTAAGCATTGAAGTTTGTTCGGCATGTCACCCGTTTTATACCGGCGAGCAGAAAATTGTTGATACGGCTGGCAGGGTTGATAAATTTAGACGACGTTATGGCACCAAAGAATAAAGCCGTGTTATCTATGGAGAACTATGGAGAATAGTTTTATTCTTTTTTTGAAAACTCGTGAGTAAAGAAAACAAAACCATTGGTCTTCTCTACAACGGTGGTCGGGTAGATTTGGACCTCAAAGAGCCCTCAGTAGGGCCGGATGTGGTAGACCTAAAGAATTTCAGTGCTCAGACCGGTTTGTACACCTTTGATCCATCGTACTCATCCACAGCAAGCTGCGAGAGTTACATTACTTATGTTGACGGCACAGCTGGCGTATTGTCTTATCGTGGTTATCCAATTGAGCAGCTGGCACAAGAGAGTACCTATTTAGAAGTTTCGTATCTTTTATATCATGGTGAATTGCCTACCAGAGACCAGCTCGATGTTTTTCGCTTAAAAGTTAAACAAAACATGACGCTAGAAGCGAGCGTGATAAAACTGTTTGACACGTTTCCAGAAGACGCCCACCCAATGAGCATGCTGGTCACATCAGTGGCCTCTTTATCATCAATTTACCACCATGACATCAATGTGAGAGAGCCTGAAGACCGAGAAGCATTTTTCTTCCAGGTTCTGGGCAAGGTGCCCATGCTGGCAGCGACAATATTGAACCACATAAACAACAAAACAGTAGGATCGTATGATGAGAAACTCAACTACTCTGCAAATATATTAAACTTATTTTTTGGTGGTATTCCCAATTATGAGATGAATCCAGTTTTTTCCAAAGCTTTAGATGTTTTGTTAATTTTACACGCAGACCACGAGCAAAATTGCAGCACGTCATCCGTACGCTTAGCGGGCAGTTCAGGAACCAACCCCTATGCCGCTTTGGCCGCAGGTGTTGCTGCGCTTTGGGGCCCATTACATGGCGGCGCCAATGAAGCTGTAGTGAGAATGTTTAATGAGATCAAATCAAAAGATAGAATCAGCCATTTTATTGAAAAAGCCAAGGATAAAAATGACCCATTCAGGCTCATGGGTTTCGGACACCGTGTTTATAAAAATTACGACCCAAGGGCTGCATTCATTCGAGAAACATGCCATGAGGTCTTGGATGAGTTGGGCCAAGGCAACAATCCAATGCTGGAATTGGCACTGGCATTGGAAGAGATTGCCCTGCATGACCAGTACTTCATTGATCGCAACCTCTATCCCAACGTAGACTTCTATTCGGGCATTATTTATCAAGCTTTGGGCCTGCCGAAGGAAATGTTTACGGTTATGTTTGCGTTAGCAAGAAGTGTGGGCTGGGCAACCCATTGGTGTGAAATGATGGCCAATCCAGGCTTAAGAATTGGCAGGCCAAGGCAACTTTATTTAGGGTCTAAAAAAAGAAAATACATTCCCTTGGATCAGCGCTAAGCAAAAAACATTCAGCTTTCAAGACAATACTCCATTTTTTGCCTTAAAATAATAAGGTCTTTGCAACCTTAAACTGCATGGAAACAATGTTAGAAAACGACAACAATAATATATTTCTCATCGGTCCTATGGGATCTGGGAAGACCAGTGTTGGGGCAATTATCGCTAAAATCCTTGCCAAAGAATTTCATGATACGGATCAGGAAATCGAAGCAGGTACAGGGGTAGATATTTCATATGTTTTTGATGTGGAGGGTGAAATGGGTTTTCGTAAACGGGAAGAAAAACTGGTCACAGCCATTACCCAAAAGAAAAACATTGTTTTAGCAACCGGAGGCGGGGCAATTGAATCGGAAAAAAATCGACGTTGTTTGGCGAGCAATGGTTTTGTTGTTTATTTGGAAACAAGCCTAGAGGATCAAGTCTTGAGAGCGAAACCAAGCGGGAAAAGACCTTTATTACAAAACGTGGACCCAAAGAAAAAGCTCCAAGAGTTAATGCAAAAAAGAAAAAGCTTATACGAGTCAATAGCTGATACGATTGTTAAAACTGAGGGACACAATTCCCACAGCCTGGCAAAGCAAGTTATAGAGAATTTTGATGCACATCGAAACAGTCAACCTTGAAGACAATAGCTACCCTATCTTTATAGGAGAAGGCGCCAGTTTGTCGCTTGAGAATTTTGATGGTTATATAGCCGGAAAAGACATTGCAATCATAACCAATGAGGTTGTTGCACCGCTGTATTTAAACGAAATTTCTGACCTGTTCTCGAATAGGAATGTTATTGAATACATTCTTCCTGATGGAGAACAAGAGAAAAAACTTAAAACCGTACACAAAATCATTGACCGGCTAATGGAAGCAGGATTTGGAAGAGACTCCACTTTAATAGCATTGGGGGGAGGCGTAGTTGGAGATATCACAGGCTTTACTGCATCTATCTTTATGCGAGGCATTAATTTTATACAAATACCTACAACCTTACTCGCCCAGGTGGATGCGTCGGTGGGGGGTAAAACCGCTGTTAATCACAAATCTGGTAAGAATTTAATAGGCAGTTTTTATCAGCCTCAATGTGTTATTTGTGACAGCATATTTTTAGCAACACTAGAGGCTACTGAAATTTCCGCAGGACTAGCTGAAATTATTAAATATGGACTGATTTTTGATAGTGAATTCTTTCAATGGTTACAGAAAAATATGCAACAGATTTTATCCAATGACCGAGCAGCGGTTGATTATGTAATCCAGCGCTCTTGTGCAATTAAGGCAGAGATAGTTGCTCAAGACGAAAAAGAGCAATCAGTCAGGGCTTTGCTTAATTTCGGACATACATTCGGCCATGCTATTGAAAAACTGACCGGTTATGGCAATTGGACACACGGGGATGCTGTTGCCGTCGGCATGGTCTTAGCCGCTCGATTGTCAGAAAATATGTCACTCATCACACCAGAGGATGTTCAGAATATTGAGGAGATCTTGACCGCTGCCAATTTACCAATATCGCTGCCAAATATAGATCCAGCTGAATTATTGGCTGCCATGCAGAGCGATAAAAAAGTCAAAGACAGAAACATACAATTGGTTTTATTGAAAAATATTGGCGAAGCATTTCTGACTGCAGATTATTCTCAAGAAGATTTGGTCAATATACTGCGAGATTCGTGATATGGATATCAATACCAGAGATCGTTTAATTTTTGCTTTGGATGTTCCCGAAATAGATCAGGCTAAAAACCTGGTTGAAGAACTTGCAGACAGTGTTTCGTTCTACAAGATCGGGATGGAGTTAATGATGACTGGGCACTATTTTGCGTTGTTGGATTGGTTGGTGGAAAAAGACAAAAAAGTGTTTGTTGATTTAAAACTCTTCGATGTCCCTCAAACAGTTGCAAAAGCAGTGAAACGACTGAGCCAAAGAGGCGCTTATTTTACAACCGTCCATGGCAACCAATCCATGATGGAAGCAGCAGCTGCAGCAAAAGGTGACCTAAAAATTCTTGCGGTAACCGCACTGACAAGTTTGGACCAAGGTGATTTGAAGGACATGGGCTTTCTTTGTGATGTCCAGGATTTGGTCGTTTCAAGAGCTCGAAGGGCGTTGGCTGCTGGTTGCGATGGAATCGTTGCCTCGGGCTTGGAATTGGAGCGTATTCGAAGCGAAGTAAACCGTAAGTTGGTTATTGTAACTCCAGGAATAAGACCCGTGGAAAACAGATCAACCGACGACCAAAAGAGAATCGTTTCAGTGGAGCAGGCATTTCAAAGAGGAGCCGATCATATCGTGGTTGGACGCCCGATAAAAAATGCAGCAAACCCCAAGCAGGCAGCAGAGATGATGCAAGAGACCATACTGAATTCAATCTCAGCCCTCTAAAAGAGGCTTTAACGAATTCCAAATAATCTTTTCTAATTGGATATGACCTTCAACGTTGGGATGAATGCCATCACTTTGCATTAAACTCTGTTCCCAAGCGTCATCCATCATTCTTTGTATGAGCCTCTCAACCAAACCTATTTTGTATTCAATTGCTAATTGAGGAAAGATGTTCTGAAAGGATGTTGCATATACATTTCCATAATTGGGCGGGAGTTGCATTCCTGCCAACAATATTTTGGCATCATAATTAAGAGCGAGTTCAATCATCAAGCGTAAATTATTTTCTATTGATTTAATTGATGTCCCTCTAAGGCCATCATTACCACCAAGTTCTATCACAACAATTTCTGGTGTGTGTTTGTCCAACAACTTAGGTAATCGTTGAACCCCACCTGAAGTGGTGTCCCCACTGATACCAGCGTTAAGGACTTGAATTAGGTAACCTTCTTTTTTCAATCTATTTTGAAGCAAAGAAGGCCATGCTTGATTGTAGGTCACTCCTAGACCTGCGCTTAAACTGTCTCCAATGATCAAGATGGTTGAGTCATTTGAGTTCGAAATGCTTGCATGAGTTGCTGTTGAAGCAACTGCTAGTACAATAACAAAAAAAAACCGTATGAACATTGTGCAAACACCCTTATTACAAGCAAAAAATATCACCAAAGAAGTCAACAGTCCAGAGGGCATTTTGACAATACTTAGTGATATCAATCTAACCGTGTACGAAGGCCAAGCAATCTCAATTGTAGGCCCTTCCGGTTCGGGTAAAACAAGTCTGCTGGCAATACTTGCAGGGCTTGATACGCCATCTACAGGCCAAGTATGGTTGTCCGATCAAGAAATTACTTCTTTAGGCGAAGACGCTAGAGCGCAAATAAGAGGTGAGAAAGTTGGGTTTATTTTCCAATCCTTCCATCTTCTACCCAGACTCTCAGCGGTCGACAACGTCATGCTGCCACTTGAAATAAAAGGCGATAAGCAAGCTAGGGAAAAGGCACTAAAAGCACTAACAAGAGTGGGGTTAAACAAAAGGGCAAGCCATCTTCCCAACCAATTGTCAGGTGGCGAGAAACAACGGGTAGCAATCGCCAGAGCGTTTGTAACGAGACCGGCAATTTTGTTCGCAGATGAACCCACGGGTAATTTAGACAAGGCCAGTAGCCAATCCGTCGGGGAGCTGTTGTTTTCCATCAATCAGGAATTAGACACCACTTTAATTCTGGTTACTCATAACACGGCACTATCTGAGCGATGCGAATTTGTTCATCAGCTTGATGAGGGCCGAATTCAATGATGCAAGGCTTGTTGTATGGGATCAGACGTTTCCCGGTTGATTTAAGAAACAGCGACCTTTTTTTGCTTTTCTTATCCATTGTTCTCGCAGTAAGTGCGATTACAGGGGTTACCTTTTTAGGCGACCGTCTGCGACTATCAATCAAGCAGCAAGCTGCTGTTGTTCTCGCCGCTGATGTTACCTTAAGGTCCACCGCACCCATTGGGCCAAAGTATTTGTCAATCGCCAAAGGGCAAGAATTGAATACCGCCGAGACGATTTCGTTCTTAAGCATGACTCTCCATGGTGGCAATAGCATATTGTCTTCCATCAAGACCACAACCCCTGAGTACCCTTTGCGAGGCAAACTTAAACTGCTCGACTTCAACGGTCAAAATATTGACAAGCCGACAGGTTCGCCGATGAATGGCAATGTTTGGGCGGAGCAGAGCCTGATAGACCGGTTTAACATTGGCAAAGGCGATTCTATCACTATCGGTAACAAGCGATTTTTGGTTTCAGCCGTTTTGGCCGATTTTCCCGATCGAAATGACGGTTTTCTTGCTTTTGCACCCACCGTCATTGCCAACATTGAAGATCTGGATGCCATGGGAGTTATCCAACCCGGAAGCCGGGTTGTGTATCGACAATTGTATTCCGGGCGTGAGAATCAAATAGATAACTTTGTCAATGAGCTCCAAGATTTACCTGCGGAAGTCAGAATCCAGAGAATTGAAAATATTGGCCAACAACTGGGCAGGACGTTGGATCGGTCCAACAGGTTCTTCAGTTTAGCGAGCTTAGTGACGATTATCATTGCCGCCATAGCTGCAATGATCTCTGCCAGACGATTTGCCATACGCCATATTTTCAACTGCTCTTTAATGAAGATTTTTGGAGCCACACAGGGATTTGTTTTATCTGCACTCATTGGCCAACTGTTACTAATGACTTTATTGGCAACAATTGTTGGTGTCGGTGTTGGTTTAATTATTCAATATATACTTGTCGATTTGCTGAAGGGAATTATTGATTCGGATCTCCCGGGCCCATCATTGCAGCCGATTTGGTTTGCTTTGCTGACCTCATCATGCCTTATTATTGGCACCGTAGCTCCGTACCTCCAGCAACTAAGGGTTTCCCAACCCATCAGAGTCCTGCGCAACGACCTCAAGCTGGATTATAAAAGCAGTTTTTTCATAAATGCCGTGGCCATTATTGCCTTGGTATTTTTCCTAAGCATTTTGTTTGCTGATTTTTCTCTTGTCTCGACTATCATCATCGGTCTTTTTTTGGTTGGGTTAAGCCTCTTTTGCTTGGGTGCGCTGATGGTAAAATGCTGCTCATTTTTTGAGAACCAGATTGGTATTGGCTGGAAACTCGGGCTAAAGAACATCAGCAAGCGGCGTGGTGAGAGCATTCTGCATCTGGTGGTTTTCGGTTTGTCTCTTATGGCATTGATGGTGTTGACCGAGACCAGATCGGACCTGATTAACTCCTGGAAGCAAAACCTTTCAGAAGAGACCCCGAACCATTTCTTTTTTAACATCCAGAGTTCCGAACTTGACGGCATTGCCGATTTCCTCAGTCCTCGTATTGGTCAAGCAATAAAATTTACGCCCCTGATCAGAGGCAGGTTGCTGGAAGTCAATAGCGGATCCAATCAGGGAACAAATTCTGGGCGCATGATAGAGAGAGAAGCGAACATCACCTGGTACGCTCAATTGCCTGACAACAACAGCATTGCTGCAGGTGAATGGTGGGGTAATGAGGGTGAGAGCATTCAGGCGGTTTCCGTGGACGAGGGAGTTGCGGAATCCTTGAATATAGGAGTTGGCGATCAGCTGACTTTCAATGCCGCTGGAATGGATTTAGAGGTTACCGTGACCAGCTTGAGACGCATTAAATGGGAGAGCTTTCAGCCCAATTTTATTTTTGTTCTTTCACCCATGGTGGCAAGAGAATTGCCTCAATCATTTATCACCAGTGTCAACATACCCGAGGAGAACGAACAGGTAGTTGATGAATTTCTGTCTCGTTACCCAACTGTTACCAGTATCAACTTAAATAGCGCACTCAATCAAATCAAAACAATTCTGAATAAGGCCTCTTTGGCCGTTCAATATATGTTTCTTTTGGCTTTACTCGCAGGGGTTCTGACCCTGGTGGCTACAATTTTTGCCAGCGCTGACCAAAGGAGATACGAAAGTGCTTTGCTGCATACGATTGGGGCAAAACGATCGAAAATTTTTCAATCCATCGCTACCGAATTTTTTGCCATTGGCATTGGTGCCGGATTGACAGCTGGGATTGGAGCAGTTTTTATCTCCGGATTCTTATCAACCCAAATTTTTGAATTGAATTATTCACCAAATATCTTGGTGTTAACAGGCGGCCTGATTTTTGGCGCAATTTGTATTGGTTGTGTAGGTATATTAGCAGTGAGAGAAGCTGTTTATGCCCCACCTTTATTAACCCTCAGGGACCCTTAATATATCATTAGATTGAGATGACCGACTGGAACAGATTTCGTTAAGCTGTTACCACGTTTCTTGGTTCGCCCTTCAAATAGCAAGCAATATTTTTTGCGATCTCATCCAAAGACCTTTGTCTAGCTTCCTTTGCTGCCCATGCAATATGGGGCGTAACTATTAAATTAGGCAACCCGCTGGTCAACAATGGATGGTCTGCTGCGGGGGGCTCATGATCAAGGACATCAAGAGCAGCTCCTGCTATCAATTTATTTTCGAGAGCGTGCAACAGGGCTTCGTCGTTGATCAATCCGCCCCGGGCAGTATTGATCAATAGGGCGTTCTTTTTCATCGTTTTAAAAGTCTGGAGGTCAAACAAGTCCTTGGTTTCTGCTGTTAGCGGGCAATGCAATGAAATCACATCCGATTGGGAGAGCAAATCTTGAAACGGAACCCTTTTAAATTCCGGTTTTTGCTGCTCGACGCTTTTACTGCTGTTTTCAGGCCTGAAGCTTTCGGCAACCAGTACCCGCATACCAAAAGACAAGGCTATGTTTGCAACAGCGGTTCCCAGCACCCCCAGACCCACAATGCCCAAGGTTTTTGCGCTCAACTCTGTTATTGGGTACTCCAATAAACAAAACTGCTCACTTTTCTGCCACAACCCCTGCTTCAAAGAAAGTTGGTATTCATCAAAATGATGGCTGAGGGCTAAAATCGAAAGGACCACATGTTGCGCCACTGAGTCTGTGCAATAGTTTTTAATGTTGCAAACGGTGATTCCTTGTTTATTTGCGGCAACCAAATCAACATTGTCGGTTCCTGTTGCAACCAAGCAGATCAATTTTACTTTCTTTGCTTGGCTGAGGGCGGCAGCGTCCAGCTTAATTTTGTTGATAATGATAATTTCAGCATCCTGGATCCTTTTATTTACCTCATCTTGAGCCGTTTTGTCATAAAGGATTAGGTTTGGGGCAATTTTTCTTAAAGGAGATAAGTCTAGATCACCGGGGTCCACAGTTTTATAATCAAGAAAGACGGTCTGCATGCTAATAAATTCTTACGTTGAAAGATGAAAAAAAGTTGTAAATACAAATGATTATAGAACCACTCAGTTTACATGCAATAGTTGTGATGGTCTTTACCATGATTGGGCTTTATCTGTTCTCGCGGGATTGGATTCCTATAGAAACAACGGGGCTCGGCATATTGGTTGCCATGATTTCTCTGTTCTATTTCTTCCCTTACGATGTCAATGGCATCCCCATCGAGCCCGCTTATTTTTTTGTGTCCAGTTTCGGCCACGAAGCTTTGGTTACCATTTGTGCGTTGTTGGCGATAGGCAAAGCGATTGAAATCAGCGGGTCTTTGCAGCCGCTTATAGGTTTTTTGTCTACGTCGTGGACCAAGCACCCGAAGATCTCATTTCTTGGCGTGCTGTTCTTCGGCGCATTTTTTAGTGCTTTTATTAACAACACCCCGATAGTGGTCATTTTGATACCTGCCCTAATTGCAGTCGCACACAAAGCCAATGTCAGCTCATCAAAAATTCTAATGCCCATGGGAATGGCAACGCTTCTTGGAGGGATGTCCACAACCATTGGTACGTCCACAAATTTATTGGTTGTCGGTATTTCCCGCGACATGGGTTTACAGGAAATCCAATTGTTTGATTTCGTTGTCCCGGCAGTCATTGCAGGCAGCATCGGCATGGTTTTTTTGTGGTTGGTCGCCCCTCGGTATTTGTCTGATCGACAGCCACGAGAGAACCGAAATGTGACGCGTCTTTTTGAGGCAATTCTATATGTAAATCAAGACAGCTATCCTCATGGAAAGACACTCGCAGAATTAATGATTAAGGCAGGAGATGATTTTCAAATCCAAAAAATAAAACGCTCTGAAAGCCTTTTCGTTGCAAAAATACCAACTGTTGTTCTCGAGGCAGGGGATCAAATTTATATCAAAGATACCATTGAGAAACTCAAAGAATATGAAAAATTATTAGGACTAACGCTCCATCAAGATGTGGATTTAACAACGGAAGATGCACCCGATCAAAAAAGCGACAACACTCACCTTGCTGAAGTTGTTATCGGTTCCGGTTCATTGCTGGATCAGCAAACACTGAATACGCAGAAGTTCAGCCAACGTTTTAATTTGCTTCCGTTGGCAATACACCGCAGTCGCACAGGCTCAGAAGTTGTTGGTGACATAACATCAAAAAAACTCAATGTTGGAGACGTACTTTTGGTTCAAGGAACTGAGAACGCTATAGACAACCTCAGGACCAATGCTAATTTACTGATTATCGATGGATCCACACTCCATGTAACCCAAAGCAAGTCATCTTTGCCTTTGTACATTATGTTGGCGGTTGTGGTTGCAGCTGGCACCGGATTAATACCCATTTCTATCAGTGCTCTCATTGGGTTGGCAGCAATGTTGGTAACCAAGTCTCTAAAATGGAGTGATGTTGGCGATGCCATGAGTATTCCCATCATTATGCTGATCGTGGCCAGTCTGTGTCTGGGAAATGCCCTTGAAGTTACAGGGGGCTCAGATTATTTGGCACATCTCTTTGTTTTTGTCACCAAATCGTTGCCTACACCGGTTATCATCAGTGCATTAATGCTCATCATGGCAATTATCACCAATATTGTCTCCAACAACGCTGCGGCAGTTATTGGGACACCCATTGCAATTAGCATTGCTCAGCAGTTGGGTGCACCGGTTGAACCGTTTGTTTTGGCAGTTCTTTTTGGTGCAAACATGAGTTTTGTAACACCCATAGGTTATCAAACGAACTTGCTAATTATGGGTGCAGGCGATTATCGTTTTTCTGATTTCGTCAGGGTTGGACTGCCCTTGGCTGTGATTATGTGGCTGACATTGTCTATCGTTTTACCTCTTTTATATCCTTTATAAAGCAATCTTCTGCTTGACGAGTCCAGCCTGACGAGTGATACTGCACCACAATATGAGTAAGTTATTGTTAAATTTGAACAGTTGGTGGGCCCTTCTCTAGGAGAGGGCTAGGACAACTAGTAGACTTAACAAAGTTTTTGCCCATCTCCGATTCGGTGATGGGCTTTTTTTATGGGAAATAATGAATAAACATTTTGACATAGATATTGGAGATGAGACACCAGCCTCGGTGTTTATGAAAGTAAGACCATTGTCGCCAAGCTTTTTATTGGAAAGTATTGAGCGAGGCGTTGATCAGTCGCGTTATTCATTCCTAGGCTTGGGTTCTTCACATCTAATTGAGGATAATATTGGCTGTCTTGTTATTAATGGAGAAGAAATAACCCCAATTCTATCTGACATAGAGATGACAGGCGCACTTCGATGGGCCTTGACGGAAACTCCTGATTTAAAACCTAATATCCCTGAAATTCCATTTAATGGAGGTATGGTTGGTTTTAGTAGTTATGACATGGTCCGTTATTATGAACCTTTACCAAGGCTTGAGGGAAACAGTCTCATAGACCCCCCATGTTTTGCTTATGTAGCCCCTGCCTCTTTGCTAGTTTTTGACCACGTCGAAAACTCCATAGCATTGTTGCATTCAGGAAGCGAGAAAGAGAGAGACGAGCTCAAAATCAAGGTATTGGACCTACTCAAAACAGAGGCCATCATTTCTACAAAACAAAATCACTTATACTCATTCCCTGAACCCAATATCGAAAAAGAAGCATTTTGCAGTGCTGTAGAAAAAGCTAAACGACATATTTATGAGGGCGATATTTTTCAAATCGTTTTATCCATTGCATTTTCTGGTGGTTATAATTTAGATCCCTTTGATGTCTATCGAGCAATGCGACTCGTTAACCCGTCCCCTTATATGTTTTATTGTGACATCAATGGATTCCAGGTTGTCGGTTCGTCTCCCGAAGCCTTGGTCAGGCTCAGTAAGGACAAAGCATCACTTCGACCAATCGCAGGGACTAGGCCTCGAGGTAAGGACTCAGCTGAGGATCTCATGCATGAGAAATCGTTGTTGGCTGACGATAAAGAAATTGCTGAGCATGTCATGTTGGTTGATCTTGCACGTAACGATTTAGGCCGAGTCGCAAAACCAGGCACAATCTTGGTAGAGCCTTATCAATCAATCGAAAAATATAGCCATGTAATGCACATCGTTAGTGGGGTTCAGGGAGTTTTAGAAGACGATAAGGACGCATTTGACTTGTTTGCTGCCGCCTTTCCAGCGGGCACCCTTGTTGGAGCACCCAAGGTTCGAGCAATGCAGATAATCGATGGCATTGAGCCAAATCTTAGAGGTATTTACGGTGGAACGGTCGGTTATTTTGCTAAAAACGGAGACATGGACCAAGCCATTGCAATACGGACCATTGTGTTTTCACAAGGAAAGTATTGTTTTCAAGCCGGAGCTGGAATTGTTGCAGACAGCAAACCTGAGACTGAATTTGAAGAAGTGATGGCAAAAAGTGAGATTTTAAGAACAGCGCTGAAGATGGCTAAAGAGGGAGCCGTATAATGGCCGACAAGAAAAAATTCTCTAAATTCAATATAAGACGCCAAGGTAATCTAATTACGCTTGTTGATGAAGTTGAAGCATCAGAAGATCTTAAAAAAATTCTTGAGCGAGAAACCCATGAACGTCATTTATCAGTAATAAATCGCATGCTTATCATTGATAACTTTGATTCTTTTACCTATAACCTTGTACAAGGGTTTCGTTCTCTGGGGGCTAAGGTAAACGTATATAGAAACAACGCAATTGATATTGAAAGCGCAAAAGAGCTGCAACCTAGCCATTTGGTTGTGTCACCAGGACCTGGCAGGCCAGCAGATGCAGGGATTTCGATGGACTTGATAAAAGCCTTTGCATCCGAGATACCAATACTCGGCGTGTGTTTAGGGCATCAGTGCATTGTCGAAGCTCTAGGAGGCGAGATTACTTATGCAAAACAGCTGATGCATGGTAAGACCTCGGTCATTGAACATGATCAAAAAAGCATTTTTACAAATCTCAAAAGCCCAATGGTTGCAGGCCGGTATCATTCATTGGCTGCCGATGAAACAACATTACCAGCTGAATTAGAAATCTCAGCCACCACGACCGATAATGAGATCATGGCTGTTCGACATACAACTTATTCGATAGAGGGTGTGCAATTTCATCCGGAGAGTGTATTGACCCCAGATGGGGAACATTTAATGAGTAATTTTTTGAAGATTTAACGGAGAGTTAGACACATGTCACAAACAGCTAACCAAATATTAGAAGCGCTTTTGAATCGTAAAGATATAGGCGAAGATTCTGCCTATAACTTAATGACCAAGTTAGCGGAAGGTGTTGTTGCGCCACCTTTGGCAGGTGCATTATTAACCGCATTGAGGCTTAAAGGTGA
>Ga0208881_1000111_pt1 | contig 26554 bp, 21 predicted proteins | sample Knorr_S23_td_AAI_FD_185610 | JGI IMG/M metagenome (GOLD analysis project Ga0208881, IMG submission 185610) | Marine microbial communities from Southern Atlantic Ocean transect - Knorr_S23_td_AAIW_ad_876m_LV_B (SPAdes) (version 2) | ecosystem: Environmental > Aquatic > Marine > Oceanic | place... | reverse complement strand
GACGCATGCCACGGGCAGACGACCGCGACCTGTACGCCGGTCCCGGCTGCAGGGTGCCGGCGACCGAGGTCACGTGGCGGTTCGGTCCATCTGGTGGTCCGGGAGGACAGCACGCCAATCGTGCCCACACCCGGGTCGAGGCCGAACTCGACCTACGGATCGCAGGCGGCATCGACGATGACATCCGCGGTCGTCTGGTGGCCCGGCTCGGGCCGAGGTTGCGCGTGGTGGTCGACCGGCACCGCTCTCAGGTCCGCAACCGTGAGCGGGCCCTCGAAGAGCTTGAGCGACGGATTCGGGAGGCGCTCGTGGAGCAGCGGTCTCGGCGTCCCACCCGTCCCCGTAGGGGTGCGGTCGAGCGCCGCCTGGAGGCCAAGCGCCGGAGGGGAGCCCGGAAGGCCGAGCGGAGGCGGGACTGGGATTAGTCGGCGTCGTCGTCCGGCACCGCTGCTGCGTCGTCGGGGATCGCTGTTGCGTCGTCCTGGGTAGCGGCCGGGTCGTCCTGGGTAGCGGCCGGGTCGTCCTGGGTCACCGGCTGGTCCTCCAGGCCTGCCAGGAACACCATCAGGACGGCCCCGAGCTTCTGGACCTGGGTCCGGGTGATCCCGTAGGCGTCGGCCATCCGGACCAGGACAGCCTGTTCGGCCTGGTTCCAGGCCACGGTCTCGGCGACCGGTCCGTAGGCGTCGGGCCTGTCAGCGGCGGCGAGCGGGGTGATCGCAGCAGCGCCCGGCAACTCGCTCAAGAACTCCAGAGTGTGGACACCAAAGCGCAGCAACCAGTCGGTGGACTTCCCGAGTCGTCGGGCCGTTGCCACCAGGTCCTCGTGCTCCTTGGCCGTGAACCCCGTGGAGATACCAGCCGGTGGGGTGATCTCGGAGTCCACACATCCCCGTGCGGTTCCCGTTCCGGTCGTGTGCGGGTCGAAGAACTCGGGCTTGAAGCCCGATCCCGGATCCTGCGTTGTCAAGAAGCGGTGGATGCCCGCGGCGATCGCCCGGCCCTCCAACTCCTGGATCTGCGGCAGGGCCAGGAGTTGGGCTTCCGGCGGGTTGGAAAGGTACAGACCTTCTGTGATCACGGACGTCAGGTCGTGCGTCATCCGGAGAATCCCGTAGGTCTCGGCACGGGGTTCTCGGAGGCGGGTGGAGACGCCCTGGTGGACCGTGCGCACCCACGGGACCCAGTACGGCGAGAAGGCCGACTGGATCTCCTCGAACAGGATGCCGGCCAGACGGGTCGACTCAGGGTCGTCGACCTGGTGGAAGGTCTCGGTGCCCGGTGTGTCGGACCGTCGCGTCGCCCCGCCGTTGTGGTGGATCGAGACGAACGCCAGGGGAGTCAGGGCGTTGGCGATGGCGGCCCGCTGGCGGATCGGCATGTGTGTGTCACGGCGGCGGGTCAGCGACACCGTGTAGCCGAGGTCCTCGAGGGCGAGTTGGGTGTGGAAGGCCACCATGAGGTTGAGGTCCCGCTCGGTCAGGCCGTTGGCACCGACCGATCCGGACTCCGGTCCGCCGTGCCCCGGGTCGAGCACCACGTCGACGGGGCCGAACGGCCTTCCGTCGTCGTAGATGATCGGGTTGCCACACGTCGAGCTGACGATCGTCCCGTCCGGAAGCTCGTCCAGGATCGGCAGGATCACCTCGTCGGGGCCCAGGACGGCACCGGCCAGGGCGGTTGCCGCACCGACTCCCGACGCGACCACCGCCAGGACGATGGCCACCACTTCCAGGAGGAGACGGGTGGGTCGGGGAGCCTTGAGCACGTGGGGACGGTACGGCATGGACATGGAGGGCGAGTGCACCGAACCGCCCCGGGAGCGGAGCGACCCCCGATCGGCGCCTGGGGTCGTTGAGTTGAACCGCTGCTCAGGCGACTCCTAGAATTGCTCCTCCTCGGTGGAGCCCTCCAGGGCCAGCGTCGAGGCCGTACCGCCGGAGATGACCGTGGCGATGTCGTCGAAGTAGCCGGCGCCGACCTCGCGCTGGTGTCGGGTGGCCGTGTAGCCGTCGTCCTCCATGCCGAACTCGGCCTGCTGCAGGGCCACGTAGGCCGTCATGTCCGACTCCGTGTAGCCGCGGGCCAGGTCGAAGGCCGAGGCGTTCAGGGCGTGCCAGCCGGCCAGGGTGATGAACTGGAACTTGTAGCCCATCTTCCCGAGTTCCCTCTGGAACTTGGCGATGGTCTCGTCGTCCAGGGCCGCCTTCCAGTTGAACGACGGTGAGCAGTTGTAGGCCAGCATCTTGCCGGGGAACTCTGCGTGGACCGCGTCGGCGAACTCCTGGGCCTGGTCCAGGTCCGGCGTGCCGGTCTCGCACCAGATGAGGTCGCAGTAGGGGGCGTACGCCAGGGCCCGGGCGATGGGGGTGGCCATGCCCGGCCGGGTGTTGAAGAAGCCCTCCGTGGTGCGTTCGCCGGTCAGGAACGGCTTGTCCCGGTCGTCCACGTCGGTGGTGATCAGCGTGGCGCTCAGGGCGTCGGTACGGGCGATCACCACCGAAGGCACGCCGAGCACGTCGGCGGCCAGGCGGGCGGCGGTCAGGGTACGGATGTGCTGCTGGGTCGGGATGAGCACTTTTCCGCCCATGTGGCCGCACTTCTTCTCCGAGGCCAGCTGGTCCTCGAAGTGCACGCCGGCGGCGCCGGCCCGCAGCATCCGCTTCATGAGTTCGTAGACGTTCAGAGCGCCACCGAAGCCGGCCTCGGCGTCGGCCACGATCGGGACCATCCAGTCCCTCAGCATCACGCCCTTGTTCTCCGACCACTCGATCTGGTCGGCCCGGCGCAGGGCGTTGTTGAGGCGCTCCACGACGGACGGGACCGAGTTGGACGGGTAGAGGCTCTGGTCCGGGTACACCTGACCGGCCAGGTTGGCGTCACCGGCAACCTGCCAGCCGGAGAGGTACAGGGCGGGTAGGCCACCCTTGACGTACTGGATGGCCTGCCCGCCGGTCATGGCTCCGAGGGCGTGGACGTAGTCCATCTCGTGCATCTTCTGCCAGAGCACCTCGGCACCGTGGCGGGCAATGGAACACTCGGGGAGGACCGATCCCCGCAGCCGGACGACGTCGGCAGCGCTGTAGTCGCGCCGGACGCCCTCCCAGCGGGGGTTCTCGGCCCAGTCCTTATCCAGGACTGCGACCTGGTCGTCGAAGGTGTTACGCATCGGTTGCTCGCTTTCGTGGGGGATGGACCGGCTCAGCCGGCGGACCCCGTAGGAGGATCTGGTTGTAGCGGCCCGTCAGCCAAGGAGTTCATATGCGGGCAGGGTGAGGAACTCGACGAACTCCGAGGCAAGGGTCACCTGCTCGAAGACCCGTCTGGCATCGTCGAACGGCAGGTCGGCGAATGCCTCGCTGCCGAGTTCATCGGCTATGACGCCCATCTGGGTGTCGATCACCTTGCGGACCAGGTCAGCGGTGACCGGGGTGTCGTCCTCCAGGAGGCTGCCGTGACGGATCCACTGCCAGACCTGCGACCTGCTGATCTCGGCCGTGGCGGCGTCCTCCATGAGGTTGTTGATGGCAGCCGCACCACTGCCGGAGAGCCAGGAGGCCAGGTAGCGGAGGCCGACGTAGACGTTTGTGGTGAGGCCGTCGAGGGTGACAGAGCCGCCGGTGAGGTCGACTGAGAGGAGGTCGTCGCCGGACACCACGACGTCCGGGCGGAGGCGGTCGACCTGGTTGAGGCCCTGGCCGAGGATGGCGTTGAACTCGATCTCGGCGACGGTCACCAGGTCGGGGTGGGCCACCCAGGTGCCGTCACAGCCGTCGTTGGCCTCGCGCCGCTTGTCCTCCTTGACCTTCGTGAGTGCCCGGGCGGTGACCTCGGGATCGCGGCGGTTGGGGATGAAGGCCGCCATGCCGCCGATGGCGTGGGCGCCCCGCTTGTGGCAGGTGGCCACCATGAGCTCGGTGTAGGCACGCATGAACGGCACTGTCATGGTGACGTCGGCCCGGTCGGGGAGGACGAAGGCGGGATCAGAGTTGAACTTCTTGCCGACGCTGAAGATGTAGTCCCAACGACCGGCGTTGAGGCCGGTCGAGTGCTCGCGGAGCTCGTAGAGGATCTCGTCCATCTCGAAGGCGGCGGTGATGGTCTCGATGAGCACGGTGGCCTTGACCGAACCGCGGGGAATTCCGAGGGCGTCCTGGGCGTGGCAGAAGACGTCGTTCCAGAGGCGGGCCTCGTGGTGGTTCTCCAGCTTCGGGAGGTAGAAGTACGGGCCGGTGCCCCGGTCGAGGGCCTCCCTGGCGTTGTGGAAGAAGGCGAGGCCGAAGTCCACGAGGCTGGCTGCGGCCGGTCGGCCGTCGATCTGGAGGTGCCCCTCCGGGAGATGCCAGCCGCGGGTTCGGATGACCAGGGTGGCCGTCTCGTCGTTCAGGGTGTAGCTCTTGCCGCCGCGACGAAGGCTGAGGTCACGCCGGATGGCGTCCCGCACGTTGACCTGGCCCTCCAACATGTTGTCCCAGGTGGGAGAGCTGGAGTCCTCGAAATCGGCCATGAACACGCGGGCTCCCGAGTTCAGCGCGTTGATCATCATCTTGCGCTCCGGAGGACCGGTGATCTCGACCCTGCGGTCCAGCAGGTCCTTGGGCGGCGGAGCGACCGTCCACGTGCCCGAGCGGATCTCGGCGGTCTCGGGCAGGAAGTCCGGGCGAAGGCCGCCGTCGAACTTCTCCTGTCGGATGCGTCGGTTCCTGAGCAGGTCGATGCGCCGGTCGCGGAAGGTGCGGACCAGGTCGCTCACAAAGGCCGTGGCTTCCGGGGTGAAGATCTCGTCGCGCCTCGGATGTTCGCTGATCTGGATGCCGTCCAAGCCGGACATGTGCGCTCCCGTGGCTCTCCTGGTACGTCTCGCAGGTTGAGTATTGACGATTTTCCGGATCCCGAACCTGACCGGCGGGCCGGAAAGTTCACCTAGGCTGCCCGAAACCGCGAAGAATCAACATAGTTCGGTTAGTTCTCTTCTCGAACCGTGTGGTTCGTGGCGGTGGATACGTCGACGGGTACGACTGGAAGGGGAACGGCGATGGTTGCTCCGGCCTCGGGGAAGGCGTTCGATCCGATCGTTCTGGGTCACCGACTGCGACACATGCGACGTTCTGCCGGGCTGACGCTGGCCGGCCTGGGAGACCGGATCGGTCGGCCGGCGTCCTACCTCTCCCAGGTCGAGAACGGACGGATCGAACCCAAGCTGGGCGTGCTGGGCGACCTGGCGACGGCCCTCGGCTGTGGCACCGTCGACCTCCTGGACCCGACGCCGCCGAGCCGCCGAGCCGAGCTGGAGATCCAGTTGACGCGGGCCCAGGCGGGGCCGTGGCGTAGAACCCTGGATCTGCCGGAGCTTCGTGCCGGTGCCCGACTAGACGACGACGTGCTGGAGGCGCTCGTCGGTCTCTACAGGGCGCTCCCGGACGTGGAGGTGAGCCGTTCCGGCCTGGCGAGCCTCGAGGCCGGCGATCGTGCCCGGATTGCCAACATCGCCCTTCGCACCGAGATGCGCAGCCGGGACAACTACTTCGCCGAGATTGAGGCCGAGGCGTCCGCTGGCCTGAAGGCGGCCGGCTACACCGGCGAGGGGCCACCCACCGAGAGGCACATGGCCGACCTGGCCGCCCACTACGGATTCACGGTCGAGCGGGTGAAGGGCATGCCGCGTACGGCCCGGTCTGTCACCGACACCCGCCGGCGGGTGATCTACATCGCCCAGCGCGACGACCTCACCGTGCGTGCCGCCCGATCGGTGATCCTCCAGACGCTCGGGCACTTCGCCCTCGAGCACGCCGAGACCACCGACTTCGAGGGGTACCTACGCCAGAGGATCGAATCCAACTACTTCGCGGCCGCCGTGCTGGTGCCCGAGGCCGCGGCGGTGGACTTCCTGGTCGCCGCCAGGGACGACCGGGACCTCTCCATCGAGGATCTCAAGGAGCGGTACTACGTCTCCTACGAGATGGCCACCCACCGGTTCACGAACCTGGCCACCGTCCGACTGGGCGTCCCGGTGCACTTCATCCGGACAGATCCCGAGGGCATTATCACCAAGGCGTACGAGAACGACGGCATCGAGTTCCCTGCCGACGCCGACGGCGGCTTGGAGGGTGCGCGCCTGGGTCGACACTGGGGAGCGCGCCAGGCCTGGGACGGATCCGATCTCCTCCACTACCAGCTCACTACCACCGACCGGGGGGAGTTCTGGTGTGTGACCTACATCGAGAACGCAACCGAGCGCACCCCCTATGCCGTGACGCTGGGGTGCAGGGCGGCCGACGCCGGCCTGTTCAGGGGAGGCGGGACCCTCCGCCGGGTCAGCGGCCGAAGCGAGGACGATCGGGTCGAGCCGGAGGTCCTGCGTCGCTGGGACGGCGTGGCCTGGCCCTCGGCGTCAGAGAGGAGCTTCATCCTGACGGCGCTGCCATCAGCCAGTCGGGAGTTCACGCCCTTCCCGGGTATCGACCTGCTCGACGTATACCGGTTCCTCGACCGCCAGGCCTGACCGGCACCTGGCGCCGGGAGCCTCAGCCCTTGGTGAACGGCTCACCTGCTTCGACCCGTCGGCGGATCTCGGCCACAAAGCCGTCGAGGTCGATGGTCCGGACGACCGCCGGGTCCCTGACCACGCCGGTGTGGGTGACGAACCGCTCGCCGTCCCAGCGGTGGAGCTGGAAGGCGGGGGGTTCGTCGACGGCGGCTCCGCGGTCCGGATGGAAGTCCAGCCGTAGTTGGTTGCCGGTGGACGGACAGGCCGAGACCAGCGTGGAACCGATCGAGGTGTGGATGGGCCGGTGGAGGTGACCGGTCACCAGCAGGCGTACCTGGGCGTGGCGTTGTATCACCGCCCGCAACCGGTCGGCATCCAGGAGCCCTGCGTCGTCCATGAACCGCAACCCGGTCTCGAAGGGTGGAAAGTGTGTGAACACCAGGGTGGGCCGGTGCGGAGCAGCAGCCAGGGCGCCCTCTAACCAGCGTTCCCGTTCCAGGTCGAAGCGTCCGTCGTGCCGGCCGGGAATCGTGGTGTCCAGGCCGACGAGGCGGACGGGGTGGGCGTCCACCACGTAGCTGCAGTGGTCCTCGTTGACGTCGTCCGGTATCAGGCCGGCGAAGGCCTCGCGGAATCGGGGGCACTCGTCGTGGTTTCCCGGGATGGGGAGGAGTCGGTCGGCGATCGGGGCCAGGATCTCGACCAGGGTGGAGTACTGGGTCGCAGTGCCGTCGTCGGTCAGGTCACCGGTTGCCAGCACGACGTCCGGCGCCGGATCCAGGGCCATCAGGTGTTCCACCACCCGTCGAAGGGTCTCGGTGGTGTCGACCAGCCGGGCGAGATGATCTCCGTGGTCGCGGATGTGGCAGTCCGAGATCTGCGCGATCAGCACGCCCAGATTCTAGGGGATCGACTCGGAGCCGGGATCCTTGACGGAGCGGGTGAAGGGAATCGAACCCTCATCATCAGCTTGGAAGGCTGAGGTTCTAGCCGTTGAACTACACCCGCGTGCCCGGCGTAACGGACGCCATGAACCTACCGTCGGACTGTCGGGGACGGCTCGACACACGGTGGCTACGCTGCCGTGCATGACAATCACAGTGCCGGAGGGCGCACACCTCATCGGCGGCGACTGGAGCACCGACGCCCCGGGTGGCAGGGCTGTCAGCGAGAACCCGGCCCGTCCGGACGAACCGGTCGGGGAGTACCCGCTGGGCGATGCCGGGACGGCGTCCGATGCGGTCGGCGCGGCGGTCGACGCCCAGACGTCGTGGCGCGCCATCGGCTTCGGCGGTCGGGCCCGGACCATGGAGCGCGTCGCCGTCCTGTTCGACGAAAGGGCCGACGACCTGGCCCTGCTGTGCACCATGGAGGAGGGCAAGACGCTCGCCGAGTCGCGCGGCGAGGCGGTGCTGGCGGCCGAGACCTTCCGCTACCAGGCCGGGCTGGCCAAGACCTCCACCGAGCGGATCTTCCCGACGAACAACCCGGGCGAGACCATCCGGACCGTCCGGGCCCCGCTCGGGGTGGTCGGGGTCGTGACCCCGTGGAACTTTCCGATCCTCATCCCGGTCTGGAAGATCGCTCCGGCCCTGGCCGCCGGAAACACCGTGGTGTGGAAGCCGGCCAGCAACACGCCGCTGCTGTCGGTGGCCATCGCCCGCCTGCTGGCCGACGCCGGCATCCCGGCCGGCGTGCTGAACCTGGTCCTCGGCCCCGGTTCGATGGGCGGAGCCGTCGTGGCCGACGAGCGGGTCGACGGGGTCACGTTCACCGGTTCGGTGGGCGTGGGCCATCGCATCCGCGACGTGGTCACGGCCCGCAACGGCCGCGTACAGCTCGAGCTGGGCGGCCACAACCCCTGCATCGTCTTCGGTGATGCGAACCTGGACATGGCGGTGGCCGCGGCGGTCGGCGGGGCCATGGGCGCCACCGGCCAGAAGTGCACGGCCACCCGTCGGATCATCGCCGTGGGCGATGTCCACGACGAGCTTGTCGACCGGCTGGTGGCCGGGGTCCGTGATCTGGTGGTGGGCGACGGCCAGGACACAGGGGTGGGCATCGGCCCGCTGGTGTCGTCCAGCGCCCGAGCCGAGGTGGCTGAGGCCGTCGAACAGGCCAAGGCCGAGGGGGCGGAGACGGTGGCCGTCAATGCCGGCACTCCCGACGGTCCCTGCTACTACCCGCCGACCCTGTTTGTTGGCGGTACCGATCTCACCATCACCCGCGAGGAGGTCTTCGGCCCAGTCAGCACGGTGCTGCGGGTCGAATCCGAGGACGAGGCCTTCGCTCTGGCCAACGACACCGAGTTCGGCCTGTCGGCCTCGGTCTTCACCAACGACATGTGGAAGATCGACCGGGCCGTCCACGAACTGCAGGCCGGCCTGATCAAGGTCAACGGCCCTACTACGGGATCGGAGATCCACGCTCCGTTCGGCGGCGAGAAGAACTCGTCGGGCCACGCGGCCCGCGAGCAGGGCGACACCGCCCAGGAGTTCTTCACCCGCACCCGGACCGCCTACATCAAGCCCGGCGTCCCCCGCTGAGCGGGCACCGTGGTCGACATCCGCGTGTCGCACGAGGCGTCCACTGACACCATCACGATGTCCACCGAAGAGGTCAGTCCCCAGTTCGCCGATGCCGCCGACGAGGCCGCCTGATGCCGCTCGAGATCCGGAAGTTGGTCACCCACACCGAGGAGATCCACATCGAGGGTGGCAGGACCGCCGAGCCGCCGCTGCTCCTGCACGGCGTGGTGGCCGTGATCGCCAATCCTTGGACCGGTCAGGGCTTCGTGGAGGACCTGCGACCCACCATCCTCGATGTCGCTCCGAGGCTGGCCGACGTGATGGTCCCCCGTCTGGTCGAGATGGCCGGCGGTGGCGATGCCGTGGAGGCCTACGGCAAGGCGGCGATGGTCGGGACGTCGGGGGAGGTCGAGCACGGTTCGGCGCTGATCCACACGCTGCGCTTCGGCAACGTGTTCCGCGACGCCGTGGGCGGCACCTCCTACCTGTCGTTCACCAACACACGTGGCGGTCCCGGCTCGGCGCTGTCCATCCCGATGATGCACAAGGTCGACCCCGGCTGGCGTTCCCACTACCTGACGCTCGAGGTCGCCGTCGCCGACGCGCCGGGTCCCGACGAGGTCGTCGTGGCCATCGGGGCCTCGGTCGGCGGCCGACCCCACCACCGCATTGGCAACCGCTACTCCGACATGGAGGAGATGGGGCTGACCGAGGAGTGAGCGTCGAGTCCTTCGTCCGCGTCGACGGCGTCGAGACCGGCGCCCGTCCACCGCTCGTCCTGATCCACGGAGTGGGCCTCGACCACGCCATGTGGGACCCGGTGGTAGAGGCGCTGGCCACCGACCGCCGGGTCGTCAGGTACGACCTCCTGGGACACGGACGTTCGCCCGACCCGGCCGGGAGTCGGTCGATGGACGACTTCGTGCAGCAGTGCCTGGCCGTCATGGACGATCACGTGGACCGGATCCCCGATCTGGCCGGGCTATCCCTGGGCGGCCTGATCGCCCTAGGGCTGGCCGCCCGCCACCCCGGCCGCCTGGGTCGCCTGGCCCTCCTGAACACGGTCTTCGACCGGACGCCCGACCAGGTCCGGGTCGTCAGGGCCCGCCTGGCGCGGACCGAGGCCGAGGGGATGGCGCTGGTGGCCGACCTTGCCATCGATAGGTGGTTCGCCTCCGACTGGCAGGTCGCTCACCCCGAGCGGGTCGGAGTGGTGCGCCGCTGCATGCTCGCCAACGACGTGGCCGCCTACCTGAAGGCCTACCGGGTCTTCGTGGACGGCGACTCGACCATGCCCGCTGCCGCGGCCAACGTCACCGCCCGGGCGCTCGTCATGACCGGTGAGCTGGATCCCGGCTCCACGCCGGCCATGAGCGAAGCACTGGCCTCCGTAATGGCCGACGGTGTCGCGCGGATCCTGCCCGGCCTCCGCCACCTGCCCCCTCTCGAGGCGCCCGAAGCGTTCGTGGCCGCCCTCCTCGACTTCCTCGACCACCGTGACCAGGAGACCCCGTGAACGACTACCAGCTCTACATCGACGGAGATTTCTGCGAGGCCTCCGACGGAGGTCGATTCGACTCCACGAACCCCGCAACCGGCGAGGTCTGGGCCTCGGCGCCGGCGGCTACGGAGGCCGATGTCGACCGGGCGGTCCGGGCGGCGCACAGGGCCATGACCTCCGGTGAGTGGGCGTCGATGACGGCCACGGCACGGGGACGCCTGCTGTACCGGTTGGCCGACCTGGTGGCCGAGAACTCCCACAGGCTCGGCGAGGTGGAGACCACCGACAGCGGCAAGCTGGCGGCCGAGACACGGGCCCAGTCGGCCTACGTGGCCGACTACTACCGCTACTACGCGGGGTTGGCCGACAAGATCCAGGGCGACACGCTGCCCATCGACAAGCCGGACCTGCATGTGTTCACGACACGGGATCCGATCGGCGTTGTGGCGGCGATCGTGCCGTGGAACGCGGAGTTGTTCCTGACCGCCACCAAGGTCGGACCTGCCCTGGCCGCCGGCAACGCCGTCGTCATCAAGGCCTCGGAGATCGCCCCGGCGCCCCTGCTGGAGTTCGCCCGGGTGCTCGACGAGGTGGGCTTCCCCCCGGGTGTCGTCAACCTGCTCAGCGGGTTCGGCGAACCCTGCGGCAGGGCGCTGACCAGCCACCCAATGGTCGGCAAGGTGGCATTCACCGGTGGCGTGGATACGGCCCGCCACATCGTGGCCAACACCGCCGCCAACCTGGCACCGGTCTCGCTCGAGCTGGGTGGCAAGTCACCGATCCTGATCTTCGACGATGCCGACCTGGATGGTGCCGTGAACGGGGCCGTGGCCGGGAACTTCGGCGCATCCGGCCAGAGCTGCGTAGCTGGCAGCAGGGTCTTCGTGCAGTCGGGGATCCACGACGAGTTCATCGCCGAGCTGGTCCGGAGGGCCGAGGCCATCCGGATCGGCGATCCGCTGGACGACGATTCCCAGATGGGCCCCCTGGCCACCCGTGCACAGCGGGACCGCATCGAGGCCGTCGTCGCCGAATCCACCGGACAAGGGGCCATCCTCCACACCGGAGGAGCCCGGCCCGAGGGCCTCGACGCCGGCTGGTACTACCTACCAACCGTGCTGGGATGCCCCGACCAAGACATCCGGAGTACGCGGGTGGAGCTCTTCGGGCCGGTCATGTCGGTGCTCTCCTTCGACACGGAGGCCGACGCCGTTGCCATGGCCAACGACACGGAGTTCGGCCTGGCGGCCGGGATCTTCACCGCCGACGTGTCCCGGGTCCATCGGGTGGCCGGAGCCATCAGGGCGGGGATCGTCTGGGTCAACACGTACAGGGCCATCTCGCCCATCGCCCCGTTCGGCGGATTCGGGAACTCGGGATCGGGACGCGAGGCCGGTGTCGACGCCATCAGGGAGTTCACGAGGACCAAGACCGTCTGGATCAACACCTCGGCGGAGCCGATGTCCAACCCGTTCACGATCCGTTGACCGGCGGGAGCCGAACCGCGGGGACATAGCCTCCCCGGCGTGGGAATGCACGAGTTCGACGAGTCGACCGACGACCTGGCTTGGGCCATCTTCCGCTATGCCCTTGACCGGGTGAGGACGGACCCGCCCCTGGACGGTCCCCGATCCCACCAGGAACTCTGGGAGGCGGTCGGGCAGACCATCACCGAGGAGGGCCTCGGGGGAGAGTCGGTGCTAGCAGCCTTCGCCGACCACTTGGCGCCGGCCTGCCTGTCGACCGACCATCGTCGGTTCCTGTCCTTCGTTCCGGGCGCTCCCACGAATGCCTCGGTCCTGTTCGACCTGGTGGTCGGGGCGTCTTCGATGTGCGCCACCTCCTGGTTGGAGGCGGCAGGCACGGTGTACGCCGAGAACCAGGTCCTCCGCTGGGTCGCCGACCTGGTGGGTCTCCCGGAGGGCGCCGGAGGCTGCTTCGCCTCCGGTGGCACCATGGGAAACCTGTCGGCGCTCGTAGCGGGTCGTGACCAGGCGATGCGTCGTCGCGAGGCGGACGGTTCGGGTCGACCGGCCAGGTGGTCGGTCGTGGCCTCGGATGGCGCCCACTCCTCGATCGACTCAGCGGCGAGGGTCATGGACGTGGACGTCCTGCTGGCCACCACCGGCGACGACCGTCGCCTCCGGGGGGACGCGGTGCGCGCCGCCATCGCGGCACGGCCGGAGGGCACCGAGGTCTTTGCCGTGGTCGCCACGGCCGGCACCACCAACCTGGGCGTGGTGGATGCGCTCGACGAGGTGGCCGAGGCTGCAGCGGAGCATGGGGCCTGGTTCCACGTGGACGGGGCCTATGGGGGTGCGGCGCTGGCCGCCGAGTCGGCCCGCCCCCATTTCGCTGGGATCGACCGATGCGACTCCGTGGTGATCGACCCCCACAAGTGGCTCTTCGCCCCCTTCGACTGTTGCGCACTGCTCTACCGCCAGCCCGAGGTGGCCCGGCTGGCCCATACACAGCACGCCAGCTACCTGGATCCGATCAACTCGGGCTCGGAGTGGAATCCCAGCGACTACGGGCACTTCCTGTCCCGTCGGGCCCGCGGCCTGCCGTTCTGGTTCTCGCTGGCCGTCCACGGCACGCGGGCCTACGCAGAGTCCGTGGAGGTGACCCTCGAGGTGGCACGGGCCGGAGCGGCGATGGTTGATGCCGCCCCCCACCTGGAGCTCGTCATGCCCCCCACGCTCTCCGTGCTCGCATTCAGGAGGATCGGATGGGACCAGGCCGACTACGACACCTGGTCATCCCAGCTGATGGACGAGGGAGTCGGGCTGGTCCTCCCCACACAGGTCGACGGGAGCCCTGCACTGCGGTTCTGCATCGTGAACCCGAGGACCACGGCCGACGACCTCGGGATGATCCTGGACCGCCTGGCCTGACCGACCCGGGGCCATTTCGCCGGGTGGCCGTCAGGGGGCCACCGGTACACTCCGGAGACTGTGGAGACCACCCTTGAACGACTGGACGGCGACCTGGTCAGACTGACCGTCGCCATCGCCGAGACCGAGTTCGACGTCGCTGTGGAGGCGGCCTTCCGGCGGATCGCCAAGGAGGTCCGCCTACCCGGATTCCGACCCGGAAAGGCCCCCCGCAAGCTCCTGGAGGCCCGCATCGGCGTGGCTGCCGGACGCCAGGAGGCGATCCAGCAGGCGCTTCCCGACTACTACGGTCGTGCGCTGGTCGACCACGACATAGACGCCATCGACTCGCCTGAGATCGAGATCACCGGTGGGCACGAGGAGGGCGACCTCACCTTCGATGCTGTGGTCCCTATCCGGCCGCGGGCGACCATCGCCGGGCACGGCTCGTTGCGCATTGAGATCCCGTCGCCGGAGGCCGCTGACGCCGACGTGGAGCAGCAGTTGGAGGCGCTGCGCAGGCAGCACTCGACGCTGGAGGCGGTGGACCGACCGGCCGAGGACGGCGACCAGGTCACCATCGACATCGACGGCACCTTCGAGGGCGAGGCCGTCGAGGGCCTGACCACCACCGACTACCTCTACGAGGTTGGCGGAGGCGCCGTGGTTCCCGAGATCGACGAGAACCTGCGGGGGGCATCGGCCGGAGACGTCCTGGAGTTCGATGCCGACCACCCCGAGGAGGAGGGCACCATCTCTTTCCGGATCGAAGTCTCCGAGGTGCAGGCCCGGGTGCTTCCCGAGTCTGATGACGCGTTCGCGGCGGTGGCGTCGGAGTTCGACACCATCGACGAGCTCTCGGCCGACATCCGGGAGCGGATCTCGGGCATGCGGCGCGGCCAGGCCCCGCTGCTGGCACGCGACCGGGTTGCACAGGCCGTCGCGGACCTGGTCGACATGCAGGTCCCGCCGTCCCTGGTCGAGGCCGAGGTCGACGACCGCATCAACGAGATGGCCATGCGGATGCGTTCCCAGGGCATCGACTTCGCCGTCTACCTCGAGGCCATGGGCCGCGACATGGAATCGCTGCGCGACGAGCTACGGGAGGGCGCCGAGGTGGCGGCCCGCGTGGACCTGGGACTGCGTGCCGTCGCCGACGCCGAAGGTCTCGACGATGTGGGTGAGCCGCTGGAGGCGTACCTCGGGATGCTGGCGACCCAGACCGGGGGCGACGTGGACGGCCTCCGGGAGGCGCTCGCAAGGTCTGGTCGCATGCTCGAGGTGAGGGCGGACCTCCGCAAGCAGGCAGCCCTGGACTGGGTGTTCGAGCGCGCCGAGGTGGTCGACGAGGACGGCGCACCGGTCGACCGGGCGTTGCTGGAGCCGCCGGAGCCCGAGATCGTGCTGCCAGTCGACGAGGAGGCCATCCCCAACGCCGATGACAGGGTGGGGGAAACTGATGGATCGGCCGCAGAATCGGTCGACGACGACGAAGAGTGAGTTGGATGACCCTCTCAGAACTCAAGGTGCAGAACTACCTCGTTCCCACGGTGGTCGAACAGACCAGCCGGGGTGAGCGCGCGTTCGACCTCTACTCCCGCCTGCTCAAGGAGAACATCGTCTTCATCGGCACGCCGATCGACGACACGATCGCCAACCTCATCTGCGCCCAGTTGCTGCACCTGGAGTCCGAGAACCCCGATCGGGACATCAGCCTCTACATCAACTCGCCGGGTGGCGACATCAACTCCCTGTTCGCCATCTACGACACGATGCAGTACGTCAAGCCGGACATCACCACGATCTGCTTCGGGCAGGCCGCTTCGGCCGCTGCCGTGCTGTTGGCAGCCGGAGCGCCGGGCAAGCGCCTGGCTCTTCCTCACTCACGGGTGCTGATCCACCAGCCCTATGCGGGGGCCGAGGGGCAGGTGTCCGACATCGAGCTGGCATCGCGGGAGATCCAGCGGCTCAAGACCCAGCTTGAGGAGATCCTTGCCCGCCACACCGGCCAGGACGTCGAGAAGATCCATGCCGACACCGATCGTGACTACGTGATGACCGCCGAGGAGGCCAAGGAGTACGGCTTCATCGATGAAGTCATCGACCAGCGGGACCTGGTCGACAACAGCGGCGCGATCGCCGCCGTCAAGTAGGACGACGACGGGGCCCGGGGGAGCAGCGTGGCGAAGTTCGGCGAGAGCGAGCTCCTCAAGTGCTCCTTCTGCGGCAAGACTCAGAAGCAGGTCAAGAAGCTCATCGCCGGACCGGGCGTCTACATCTGCGACGAATGCATCGACCTCTGCAACGAGATAATCGAGGAGGAGCTCTCCGAGCCCACCGAGACCTCGCTGGGTGACCTCCCATTCCCCCGGGAGATCTACGCATTCCTGGACGACTACATCGTCGGTCAGGACCAAGCCAAGAAGATCCTCTCTGTCGCCGTCTACAACCACTACAAGCGGATCCAGGCCGGATCGGGGCCGGGTACCGACGTCGAGTTGGCTAAGTCCAACATCCTGCTGCTGGGCCCCACGGGCTGCGGCAAGACTCTGATGGCGCAGACCCTCGCCCGGATGTTGAACGTCCCGTTCGCCATCGCCGACGCCACGGCACTCACCGAGGCCGGCTACGTGGGAGAGGACGTCGAGAACATCCTCCTCAAGTTGATCCAGGCCGCCGACTACGACATCAAGAAGGCCGAGACCGGGATCATCTACATCGATGAGATCGACAAGGTGGCACGAAAGAGCGAGAACCCGTCGATCACCCGGGACGTATCGGGAGAGGGTGTGCAGCAGGCTCTGCTTAAGATCCTGGAAGGCACGTCGGCGGCGGTTCCCCCCCAGGGTGGGCGCAAGCACCCGCACCAGGAGTTCCTGCAGATCGACACCACGAACATCCTGTTCATCTGTGGCGGGGCGTTCGCCGGACTCGAGCGGGTGATCGAAGCCCGGCACGGTGGCTCTGGTGTGGGCTTCGGTGCCGACATTCGTTCCGCTGCCGAGAAGGACGTAGGAGCCCTGTTCGCCGACGTGCGACCCGAGGACCTCATCAAGTTCGGCCTCATCCCGGAGTTCATTGGCCGCCTGCCGGTGGTCGGCTCGGTCCCGCAGTTAGAGGTCGAGGCACTGGTCAAGATCCTGGTTGAGCCCCGGAACGCCCTGGTGAAGCAGTATCAGCGGCTCTTCGAGTTCGAGGACATCGAGCTGGAGGTGACCGACGAGGCGCTCTCGTCGATAGCCACCCAGGCCCTGGAGCGTGGAACCGGTGCCCGGGGCCTTCGGGCCATCCTCGAGGAGGTCCTCCTCGACGTCATGTACGAGCTGCCGGGCGCCGACGAGGTAGGCCGGGTCGTGGTCGACCTGGATGCGGTGCTCGGCGAGACTGTGCCGACCGTGTTCCCACGAAGCGCCGATCGTCCCGATCGCGCAGCCTCCTGACCCGGGTGCGATGAGGGGGCCGCTGTGACGGGTCCCGTCGGTTGGCCGCAGGTCGACGACTATTCGGGCGCCCTGCGGTTCCTTGGCGGGTTCGTCAACCTCGAGGCTTCGGCTGGCCGCATCCACGGGCTCAGCCTCGATGCGATGCGGGGTCTCGTCGGTGCCATGGGGGATCCACAGCACGACGTCCGGGCCATCCACGTCACAGGGACCAACGGCAAGGGCTCGGTGTCGTCGATGGTCAGTGCCATCCTCGGGGCCGCCGGGCTCCGGGTCGGCTGCTACACCAGCCCACACGTGGACACCGTGCGCGAGCGCCTCACCGTCGATGGCCGGCTGATAGGCGAGGAGGAGTTCGCCGAGCTGGTTGCCGACCTCGAGCGTTACGCCGGGGTGGCCCCCGCGAGGCCGTCCTACTTCGAGTTGCTGACGGCGGCCGCCCTCCTCTGGTTCAGCAACGAGGCGGTCGATGCGGCGGTGGTGGAGGTCGGGCTGCTGGGTCGGTACGACGCCACCAACGTGGTCGATTCGGCGGTCTCGGTCGTCACCAACATAGGGCGGGACCACACGGACGGTACGGGGAACTGGCGTCGTGACGTGTCGTCCGAGAAGGCGGGGATCATCCGTCCCGGGCGCCCACTGGTGCTGGGGGAGACCTCGATCGAGCTCCTGGATGTGTTTGCCGCCGAGTCGCCGAACCCGCTGCTGCTCCAGGGGACCGATTTCGGCGTCGGGGGTGTCGAGCAGGCAGTCGGCGGGCAGCTCCTGGAGCTGTGGACCCCGTCGGGAGGGCACGAGGAGGTCTACCTGCCGATGTACGGCGACCACCAGGCCGACAACGCTGCCCTCGCCCTGATGGCTGCCGAGGCGTTCCTGGACGCACCGCTGGGCACCGAGGTGGTGGCCGAGGGCCTGGCTTCGGTCCGGGTGCCGGGGCGGCTCGAGGTGGTGGCCACAGAGCCATTGGTGGTCCTGGACGGTGCCCACAACCAGGATGCGGCTCGGGCCCTGGTGGCGGCGATTCCGACTGTGTTCCCGAGCGGTCGTCGGATCCTGGTCGTGGGAACGCTGGGTCCACGGGAACCGGCGGAGTTCTTCGACGAGTTGGTGGCCCTGGGTCCGGACCTGGTCGTGGCCTGCACGGCTCCGTCTTCCCGGGCCGTGCCTGCTGCGGACCTGGCGGCGCTGGCCCGTGAGCGCCGCATGGAGGTCGAGACGGTGCCCGATGCCGTGGACGCGGTGCGCCTGGCCGTGGCGACTGCCGAGGAAGCCGACCTAATACTGGTGACGGGCTCCTTCTACGTCTTGTCGGCTGCCCGTACCGCCCTCGGCGAAGAGGATGTCCCGGATGACGACGTGTTCGACTCCTGATCGGGGTCCGCGGATGCCCGGTCGGTCGTAGCCTGCCGGCCATGGATCGAACCCTCGTCATCTGCAAGCCCGACGCCGTCGAACGCGGCCTCGTCGGGGAGATCATCGGCCGCTTCGAGCGCAAGGGCCTGAAGGTGGTGGCCGTCGAGCTGCGCCACCTCGACGGCGACACGTTGGCCCGACACTACGAGGAGCACGTGGGAAAGGGCTTCTACGATGACCTGGTGGTCTTCATGTCCCGGTCGCCGGCCATGGTGATGGTGCTGGAGGGGCCGGAGGAGACGTTCGCCGTGGTCCGCTCGATGTTGGGGACCACCAACCCCCGTGATGCCGCTCCGGGCACCATCCGCGGCGACCTCGGCACGCTGTTCACCGAGAACCTGGTCCACGGCTCGGACTCGCAGGCTTCGGCGGATCGTGAGATTGGGATCTTCTTTCCCGGCCTCCAGGCCTGAGCGCCGCCTCTGCCCGCTCAGCGTGGTGGGACGTGCGCCGAGAGTGGCATTCAGCTGACGAACGCGTTACGTTCTCTGCAGCGGAAGTGGGGGCGCACCGGCCTCCTCACGAGACCCGACGGAGCACCCGGTCGATGGCCGAAGACGTAGTTCGACGGCCTCTCCGGCAGGCGCCCCGCCGGGCGGCTCTGGGGACCCGTGATATGGCGGTCGACCTTGGAACGGCCAACACGGTGGTCCTCGTTCGCGGCGAGGGCATTGTCCTGGACGAGCCGTCGGTGGTTGCAGTGAACGCCCTGGACGGCGCGCTGCTGGCCGTGGGCCAGGAGGCCAAGCGGATGATTGGGAGGACGCCTCCCCACATCCGGGCCGTCCGGCCCCTCAGGAACGGGGTCATCGCCGACTTCGAGCTCTGCGAGAAGATGCTCCGGTACTTCATCCAGCAGGTCCACAACCGTCGCTGGGCCAAGCCCCGCATGGTCATCTGCGTTCCGTCCGGTGTCACCGGCGTGGAGCGTAGGGCCGTCCAGGAGGCTGCCGAGTTCGCGGGAGCCCGCCCGCCCGTGTACATCATCGAGGAGCCCATGGCGGCGGCGATCGGTGCAGGCCTCCCGGTCGCCGATCCCACGGGTTCCATGGTGGTTGATGTGGGTGGAGGAACTACCGAGGTGGCGGTGCTCTCCCTCGGCGGAGTGGTGTCCAGCCAGTCGTCGCGGATCGGTGGAGACGAGATGGACGATGCCATCAAGCAGTTCCTCAAGAAGGACAAGGGGGTCGACGTTGGTGACCGCACCGCCGAGGCCATCAAGGTCCGGCTCGGCTCAGCCCATCCATTGACCCGTGAGTTCCGGGCCGCGGTCACCGGCAGGAGCCTCCGGACGGGACTGCCCGAGTCGGTGGAGTTCTCGACGCGGGAGATCCGCGATGCCCTGGAGGAGCCTGTGGATGCCATCATCGACACCGTGAAGGTCACCCTGGACCGAACGCCGCCCGAGTTGGCCGCCGACATCCTGGACCACGGAATCCATCTGGTCGGTGGCGGTTCGCTCCTGATCGGCCTGCCGGACCGGATCCGCGCCGAGACCGGCATGCCGACCCGGGTGGTCGCCGACCCGCTCGGGTCCGTCGTCATGGGGGCGGGTCTGGTCCTGGAGGAGTTCTCCAGTTACGGGGAGATGATCTTCGGCGACGACGGGGAGTGACCGATGGCGGCCCCAAGGCCCACGGGGCGTTCCCGTCCGACGCTCCTGCTCCTGCTCGCTGCCGCCCTGACACTGCTCACCCTCCAGTTCCGGGGAGTCGAGCCGCTGAATGCGTTCCAGCAGGGCATGCGCGACCTCCTGGATCCTGTCCGGTCGATCTCCGAAGGGGCTGCCCGGCCGGTGCGAACCGCATGGCACGGTCTGTTCGACTACGACGACCTCCGGGACCGGAACGAGCGCCTAGCGACAGAGTTGGCCCGCATGCGTGGACGGCGCCTGACGTCTGAGGCCGACAGGGAGTTGCTTGAGCGACTCATGGGCGAGGTGGACATCGACTACACCACGCTGGACACCGTCGTGGTACGTATCCTCGGCACGCCACCGGGAAACTTCTCCAGCCACACCATCGAGGTCGACAAGGGCAGCGATGACGGCCTGTCCGAGGGAATGGCGGTGGTCACCGGTGCCGGTCTCGTCGGCCGCCTCGAGGTGGTGGACCGGTCGCGGTCCATCGTGCGGCTGGCCACCCATCCGGGCTTCCGCGTCGGGGTCCGCCTCGTAGGGTCCCAGGACGAGGGGCTGGCCCGTGGCGGTGGTGCTACCGGCTACCTGGTAATCGACGCCGGCGTCAGGCTGGATGTCGTGGTCGAGGCCGGGGAGGTGGTGGTGACCTCCGGCGGCCGAAGCCGGTTCCCCGCCGACATCCCGGTCGGTCGGGTCCTGGACCCCGATTCGACGGCCGACCTGGACCGCGAGATCATCGTCGAGCCCGCTGCGTCCCTCGAACACCTCAGCTTCCTAAACGTGGTGCTCGACCCGAGACTCGCCGACGTCGGTCCGCGGGGACAGCGGTGACAGCGGTGAGGGCAGTGTGACCGGCCGCTTCCGGGTCGCGGTGATCCTCCTGACCGCGGCGACGGCACAGGTGACGGTATTCGAGGAGGTCCGGGTGGCTGGGGTGTCGGTCGAGTTCATGCTGCTGGTGTCGGTCCTGGCCGGCTACCACGGCGGACCGGAGCGGGGAGCGGTCATCGCCTTCTGCGCGGGGCTCCTGCACGACTCGCTGACCGCAACCCCGATGGGCCTGCACGCCCTCGTCTATGCCCCCCTCGCCGTGGCGACCAGCCATCTCGAAGTACGCCTGGCCCGCTCCACCCGCCCGTTCCTGGGCGTCGGCCTGGCCGTCGCTGTGGCCGCAGGCGTGCTGGCCTCCGTGCTCGCCGGAGGCCTGTTCGGCCTACACGACCTGGATGGTCCGAGGATGGTCCGTACAGCCGCGCTGGCCGCCGTGATGTCCGTGGCCGTGGCGCCACCGACCAGTTGGGCGGTGCGGTGGGCGGTGACGGCTGGCCTTCCGGTCGACGTGGACCTCCGTGGCGGCGGAGCGGAGTCGCGGGGGTGAACGAGGCCAGCCGCTATCGCATGCGACTCCTGGCAATCGTCGGGTTGTCCATGTTCGCCGCCCTCGGGGCACGTCTCTGGTACCTGCAGGTCATGGTCAGCGAGAAGGCGATTGTCACAGCGCGGAGCAACATCACCCGGGTCGTATCCGTACCGGCACCCAGAGGGCGGATCCTCGACGTCGCGGGGAGGACGCTGGTCGGAAACCGCTTGACCACTGTGCTCACCATGAACCGATACGAGCTGGGGGAGGCCGACCTGGGAGACGAGGACCTCCGCGACATGCTCACCGAGATCGCGATCGAGATCAACCGGTCCGGCCAGCTGGTGAAGGTCGTCGACGTGGAGCGGGCGCTGGAGGATCCCTCGTACGGCCGCTACGACGACGTCCCGGTGGCCCATGACGTCGGCGAGGACCTCATGGTGTTCTTCGGGGAGCGACCCGATCGCTTTCCAGGAGTCCGGGTGGCAGAGGCCACGGTGCGGTCGTATCTCTACGGCGACCTGGCCACCCACATCCTGGGTTGGGTGGGCTCTATAAACGACAGGGAACTGCGGAATCGCCGACCCCCGACGGGCAAGGAGTACCAGCTGCGCGACCAGATCGGGAAGGCCGGCGTGGAGCTGATGTTCGAGGACGACCTCCGGGGCGTGGCGGGCCGCAAGGTGGTGGAGGTGGACCGCCTGGGCGAGATCGTCCGGGAGCGCGAGGACCTCTACGTGGTGCCGATTCCCGGCGACGACCTGGTCCTGTCGATCGATGTAGACGTGCAGTACCTGGTGGAGCGGGAGCTGGAACGGTCTATCCACCTGGCCCGCACCCGTGAGCCCGAAGCCGATCCCGATCGTCCCGGCCAGCTTCTGCCCGCCTTCGGAGCACCGGGTGGTGCGGTGGTGCTCCTGGACCCGAGGGTGGGTGACGTGCTGGCGATGGCCTCCTTCCCGTCCTACGACCCCAACCTGTCCATCGGAGGGTTCGCCCCGGAGCAGTGGGCGGATCTGAACGATCCAGCCAACGACCTGCCGATGTTCAACCGTGCGATCCAGGGCGAGTACGCCCCCGGCTCCACGTTCAAACTCTTCACCGCACATGCAGCCTGGCACGAGGGCGTATTCGGCGTGGGTGCGATCCCGCGGGCCGACGAGCTCTGGGACGACCCCGGCGCATACATCCTCCGGGGTTGCGGCGACGTGGACCCCCGCGACCCACCACCCGGTTGTCGCTACCGCAACGCCGGCGAGAAGCCCTACGACGACGTGGACCTGATCCGGAGCCTCACCGTCTCCAGCGACGTCTACTACTACCGGATCGCCGAGTCGATCTACATCTATCCCGACCACCTCGACACGGCCATCCAGGATGCGGCGGCCTCCTACGGGCTGGGCCTGGAAAGCGGCATCACCCTGCCGTTCGAGCAGGACGGCTATTTGCCCACCCCGGCCAATAGGAGGCAGCGCCACGAGGAGAACCCGGTGGCCTTCCCCGAGTGGGGGTGGTCCACCGGCGACAACGTCATCACGGCCATCGGCCAGGGCGAGGTGCTGGTTACGCCGCTGCAGTTGGCCAACGCCTTCGCCACCCTCGCCAACGGCGGCGTCCGCCGCGCCCCGAACATCGTGACTCGGGTGGTGGCCCGGGACGGCTCGGTGGTCCGGGAGTTCGGGCCACGGGCCATATCCGAGTTGGACATCGACCCCGGCTTCCGCTGGCGGGTACTCGACGGGCTCTCAGGCGTTACGGCAGACGAGGAGGGCACCGCCTACGAGGCGTTCAACTCGCTGGCCACCGGCGGTACGTACTTCCCGCTGGGGCGGTACCCGGTGGCGGGAAAGACCGGTACGGCCGAGGTCAGCGGGAAGGCCGACACGTCGCTGTTCGCGGCCTTCGGCCCGGTGGAGGAGCCCACGCACGCCATCGTGGCCGTCCTGGAGGAGGCGGGCTTCGGCAGCAGGATGGCCGCCCCGCTGGTCGCCAGGATCCTAAAGCCGGTCTTCGAGGGCACGGTGCCCGAAGCGCCGCTGGCCGCCGTCCGGTATGCCCGCTCGACGGCACTGCCACTCTGCCTCGCCTGGTACGAGTGGCGGTCGGGCGACACGCTGGACCGCCTCGAGACGGCGGACCCGTCCTCGGCCGAGACGGGTGGACCGGTACTGGATGCCTCGGGAACCGTGAGGGTGCGGGGAATCCGCGTGGACTGCGCGGACCTCATCGACGAGGTGCTGGCCGTCTTCGAGGACCGTGGACTGGCCGAGGCGGACGGCTGATGGTCGACCTCCGCCGGCCCGACTATGACCGCCCCCGGGTGCTCCGGCACGTGGACCTGGTCCTCCCGCTGCTCACCCTGGCCGTAGCCCTCATAGGGGTGGTCATGGTCTACTCGGCCACCCGCGGACCGGCCACCGACCTCCGGCCTGCCGAGACCTTCTACCTGGGTCGGCAGGCCTGGCTGGTGGCACTCGGGCTGGTGGCCATGGTGGTGGCCGGCTGGTACGGACACCGGCGCCTCCATCGCTTCGTGCCCCTGGTGTACGTCGGCATGCTCGGCCTGCTCGGAGCGGTCCTCGCTACGGGGATCGAGGTGAGGGGGGCCAGGGCGTGGTTCCAGGTGGGCGGGCTCCAGTTCCAGCCCTCGGAGATGGGCAAGGTCGTCCTCATCCTGGCGCTGGCCACCTGGCTGGGTCGTACCGAGGAGCCGTCGGGTCCCCGGGTCGCAATCGCCGTGCTCCTGACGGCAGGTCCGGTCGGGCTGATCATCCTCCAGCCCGACCTGGGCACCGTCCTGGTGTACGGGGCGATAGCGGCCGGCATGGTGCTGGTCGCCGGGGTGAAGGGCCGTCACCTGTTCATCCTCGGCCTGCTCTTGGTGACCGGCCTGGTGGGGGTCCTGGAATCCGACGTCCTGGAGGAGTACCAGGTGCGTCGCCTCCTGGTGTTCGTCGACGACGAGGCGGAGACCACGGCCAGCTACAACCTCGAGCAGGCACAGGTGGCCATCGGAAACGGGGGACTCATGGGCAGGGGCCTGTTCCAGGGCACACAGAACAACTCGGCGCTGGTGCCGGAGCAGCAGACCGACTTCATCTTCACCGTCGTGGCCGAGGAGACCGGCTTCGTGGGAGGCGCCGTGCTCCTCGGGCTAGTGGGCCTGCTCCTGTTCCGGGTATGGCGCATCGGGCAGATGGCTGACGACCGGTTCGGGTTGCTCGTCTCCGCCGGGGTGTTCTCGATGCTCCTGTTCCAGGTCTTCCAGAGCGTCGGGATGTCCACCGGCATAATGCCGATCACGGGGATTCCGTTCCCTCTGGTCAGCTACGGCGGCTCCTCGCTGCTGACCACGTTCGTCTCGGTCGGGCTCGTGCAGAGTGTGCACATGCGCCGCCACGAGCGTCAGGGTCGGGCCTGAGCCGGTGCCGTTGTATCCGACGGTGGGCCGGGCGGCGCCGATCCCGGGTCGGGTCGGTACGCTGGTCCCATCATGAGTTCGCTCTGGTCCGAACTCGAACGTGTCCTCGGCGAGGTCCAGAAGCCGGCCCGCTACATCGGGTGTGAGGACGGGATGACCGTCCCGGACCACCACCCCGAAGCGGTGGCCTGGCTCCTCCTCTACCCGGACACCTACGAGGTAGGCCTCCCAAACCAGGGTCTGCAGATCCTGTACGAGATCCTCAACGAACGGCCCGGTGCGGTGGCCGAGCGGAGCTACGCGCCGTGGACCGACATGGCAGAGGTGCTGCGCCGCGAGGGCCTCCCGCTGTTCTCGGTGGACACCCATCGGCCTGCCGGCGAGTTCGACATCCTGGCCTTCAACCTGGCGGCTGAACTCGTCTACACGAACGTCCTGGAGTGCCTGGACCTGGCCGGCGTGCCGATCCGGGCCGCCGAGCGCGGACCCGACCACCCGTTGGTGCTCGTCGGAGGGCACTGTTCCTACAACCCGGAGCCGATGGCCGACTTCGTGGATGCGGCCGTCCTGGGCGACGGCGAGGAGGTGGTCGGCGAGATTACCGACGTGGTGGCGGCATGGAAGGCCACCGGGTCCGGATCACGCGCGGATCTGCTCCGTGCCCTCTCCGGTGTCACCGGGGTCTACGTGCCATCCCTCTACCGGGCGGGCTTCGACGCCGGCCTGTTGACCGGTGTCACGCCGATCGGCGACGCACCGCCGGTGGTGGAGAAGCGCACGGTGGCAGACCTGGCCGATTGGCCGTACCCGAAGCGCCAGCTGGTGCCGCTCACCGAGGTGGTACACGACCGCCTCAACGTAGAGGTCTTCCGTGGGTGTACCAGGGGGTGCCGGTTCTGCCAGGCCGGGATGATCACGCGACCGGTGCGCGAGCGCCCTGCCGAGCAGGTGCGGACCATGGTGGCCGAGGGCCTGCGGCGGACCGGCTACGACGAGGTCTCGCTCACCTCGTTGAGCACGGCCGACTTCAGCGGGATCCAGGAGGTGGTGGCCGCAGCGGTGGCCGACGACTCCTGTGGCCAGGTCTCGGTATCGCTGCCCAGCCTCCGGGTGGACGCCTTCACCGTGGGAATAGCAGCCGAGATCCAGCGGGCCCGCCGGACCGGGTTGACCTTCGCTCCGGAGGCCGGGACGTGGCGGATGCGCCAGGTGATCAACAAGCTCATCACCGAGGAGGACCTGTATGCGGCCGTCGAATCGGCCTACTCGCAGGGCTGGCGACGTGTGAAGCTCTACTTCCTGACCGGGCTCCCGACCGAGACCGATGAGGACACCCTGGCGATCCTGAAGATGGCCCGGAACTGCATCGAGGTGGGTCGCCGGCACCTGCGCAGCCCGTCGGTGACGGTGTCGGTCGGTGGCTTCGTGCCAAAGCCGTTCACGCCGTTCCAGTGGTTCGGCCAGAACACCGAAATCGAGCTGCGGCGCAAGGTTGGCCTGCTGCGCGATGAGTTGAAGCGGGATCCGAAGGGCTACCGAGGTGTCCAGTTGAAGTGGCACGATGCCCGGGCGTCGGTCGTCGAGGGTCTCATGAGCCGGGGAGATCGACGGCTGGGCAGGGTCATCGAGGACGTGTGGCGTGCCGGTGGGGTGTTCCAGGAGTGGAGCGAGCACTTCGACGTCCGGCTCTGGGAGGCCGCACTGGAGCGCCACGACCTCTCCTTCGAGGACCTCGTTTACCGGCACCGGACCGAACAGGAGGTCCTCCCCTGGGACCACCTCTCGGCGGGGCTCCACAAGGACTTCCTCTGGCAGGACTGGCGGGACGCACTCGACGAGCTGGGCCTGGAGGACTGCCGTTGGATTCCGTGCTACGACTGCGGGGCCTGCAC
>Ga0208881_1000108_pt1 | contig 26700 bp, 20 predicted proteins | sample Knorr_S23_td_AAI_FD_185610 | JGI IMG/M metagenome (GOLD analysis project Ga0208881, IMG submission 185610) | Marine microbial communities from Southern Atlantic Ocean transect - Knorr_S23_td_AAIW_ad_876m_LV_B (SPAdes) (version 2) | ecosystem: Environmental > Aquatic > Marine > Oceanic | place... | reverse complement strand
CAATCGTTTCCAAACCACCGTTAATGGTTTTCTTCGCGTATTTACCCCAGTAAACACCACCACCTGTGCTTGCACCGGAAAATTCAACAGGCGCTCCTAAATATCCAAAAGCCTCATCCCAATGATGTTGCATCTTCGTGTAATCTTTTCCTTCAACAAATTCATCATTTTCAACTTCCATTTTACTTGGACTTGTGTACACCGATGTTGCTTGAAAATAAAAACAAGAACCCATAATTCCTTTAACGATCAATTGAATAGGCTCAAAACCATTTTCATCAAACAAGTATGTTTTTTCTCCTGAAGTAGTTAAAGTACCATGAACAGATAAATCGGCCAATTGGTCAATTAGATCTTCAACAACAGCTTGCTGATCGGCAAAGGTCTTGCTCTTCAAATCTTTTGTTGGCTGCCCGTCTGCAAAAGCATCTGAAGTCCATGTGTATCCTTCGTTCGCATACATTGCTTTAGCCTTAGCTGCATCGATAACACCACCACTATTAGCCGTTTTTAAATACGTTTCCAATTCAGCCAACATATTCAAACGGTCTACCTGACCTCCATAACTGGCATTTTCAAAATTGTAGGTTGAAGGTACTTCGTAACCACGACCCCCATCTGTACAAGAAGTACAAGAAGCAAATAAAGCAACCATTGACAGGACTATTATTTTTGCAGTTTGTTTTAAGACTTTCATCTCTTTTTTTTAATTTACGTTTATTTAGACTGATTTTAAACTACGGGGCAAAACTAGAATATTATTTTTATTCAAACAATGATTTTTATCATTTATTTAGAATGAATACAAATAAATATTTAATCTCAAACAACACAACATTTAAACAAACACGAATCGATACCTTTTTTATTTAAGCTAAAACCAATACCTTCATACTAAATTGATATTAAACATATTAACAACTCTAAAATGCATACTATGAAATCAATAATTGTATCATTAATCACGCTGAGTTTTTTATTTATCAGCAGTTGTGGACCAAATGAAACGCCGGCAATAGAAAAAGAAATTCCAAAGCAAGAAGTTCAAAAAGTTTGGGAAGCGTTTGAAATTAGTGCGATTGGAAACACCATGCAAGACATGATGTACAGTCTGAAAAACATCACCGTAATAGAAGGCTCCTGGGTCCGTGTAACATTAATAAATGAAGGAACAGACCCCGCGATGATCCACAATATTCTATTTATAAACTACGGCAGTCGAAAAGATTTGGCACAAAAAGGTTTTGAAGCAGGACTCGAGAATGAATACATACCAAAAGATACCAACCTTATTGCCGCTTCAAAATTGGTACAGCCGGGCGAAACAATTGTCTTGGAATTTGAAGCTCCGGCAAAAGGAAATTACGAGTTTTTCTGTAGTTACCCGGGACACTCCCAAAAGATGAGAGGCTACTTTTTTGTGAAGTAACTAGGTACAAAGTACTAGGTATTACGAATTGAGAATTGAGAATGGATAATTGACAACTTAAAACTTCACTGGTCACTAGTCACTAAAAAATTTTAGGATTGTATTTCTCAGGATATTTAGGAGTTTTTCCTTTGAAGAATTCCTGAATTTTAATCATATCTTTTTCAAAATCTCCACGAAGCTCAAACAAGGGACCAAAACCAACCTCTTTCTTCTTATAATCTACAAAACCCATTACCAAAGGAACATTAGCTCCCATTGCAATGTGATAAAAACCGGTCTTCCACTTAGGCACCCACGAACGGGTTCCTTCAGCAGGTACGGCAACAATCATTTCTTCACTTTCTTTAAGTGTTAAAATCATTGCCTCTACCACTCCATGATTTTTTGAACGATCAACTGGCACACCTCCCGTGGCTTTAAAAAACAAATTCATCGGAAAAAAGAACCAACTTTTCTTAATGAAATAATTCAACTTTAAATCGACTGAATTAAAGGCCGCTAATGCAAAAGGGAAATCCCAATTGGAAGTATGTGGTGCACATACCAAAACCGCTTTCTTAACTCCGGTAGGCACCTCACCAACCATTTTCCAACCCATCATTTTAAGAAACAGCTTACTCAACAACTTCTTCATCTGAAAAAAAACTCGGTTTAAATCCTATTAAATACACCGTATCAACTGCTCTTGTAAAAGCAGTATACAACCATCTTAAATAATCCTTATCTACGGTAGATTCGGGTAAATACCCTTGTTCTACAAACACATTCTTCCACTGCCCACCCTGCGCCTTATGACAGGTAATTGCATAGGCAAACTTCACCTGAAGCGCATTAAAATAAGGATCGGCTTTTATGGCCTGGAAACGCTTATACTTCGTCTTAATATGAGCATACTCCCGTTCTACAGATTTGTACAATCGATTGCCATCTTCATAACTCATCGAAGGTCGATCCACATAGATGCAGTCCAACAGTAGGAATGTTTCAAACTCCGGCTCATCCGGATAATCCACTAAATTCACCTCTGCTTTGGCAAAACGAAATCCGTGTCGCTCTTCAGTTGTTAGAATTCGCTTTACAGAAATTTGATCGCCATTGGCAATAAAACCTGCCTTAGACTCCTTTGGCAAACAGAAATAATTATTCTTCACCACCATCAAATGGTCTCCGGAAGTAATTTCATCCTCATACCAAAGTATGCGATTGCGAATTTGCTGATTGTAAATATTAGCCCTTTTATTCGAACGCAAAACGACAACCGAGTCCTCCATGGCATTGCCCGAATAAGCAGAATTCAAAGCATCTTCGAGCTCATGCTTTTCTGCCAGACGAATGACATCCGGATAAAGATCAAAAATGGGCTTGTAATTAATCTGATCGGCATCCAAAAGCTGTCTTAAAGAAGTTGCATTACTCAAGATTCCCGACTCTTTTGCCTGTCGCACAACCTCTCTCAACTCCACGTGATAAACCTCCTTGAAATAGCGCATTTTCAACTCTTCGGGGATTAAAGCAGGACTCATTGTTAGACCCACAGGAGGCAGCTGTGCCACATCACCGATTAAAAGCACCTTACAATTCATCCCCTGATCTGAAAAGCGAATTAAGTCATCCAACAAAGCATTTCCACCAAAAGCATTATCGGTTTGATTCCCGATCATTGAAGCCTCATCAACAATGTAAATGGTATTACTGGCTTTATTTTTTTGAAGTTCAAAACTCAGGGAGCCCGACTTCACTTTCGGATAATAAATATGCTTGTGGATGGTAAAAGCTTTTCGCTTAGTATACGCACTTATCACTTTGGCGGCTCTACCGGTTGGTGCCAGCAACACCGACTTGCGATTGTATTTCGCTAATGAAGCGATCAAAGATTGAATTAAAGAAGTCTTCCCGGTACCCGCATATCCTTTTAGTACAAAAAGTTGATGCGGATCTTTATCCAATAAAAATCCAGCTACTTCGTTTATCAATAGAATTTGATCTGCAGTAGCCTGATGGGGGAAATTACGCAACAGATCCCCTTGGAGTTCCTTTATTTTTATGTTTGATGTCAAGACTTCAAAGGTATGCATTCAGCCCCTCGAAAAAAAATGAGAATCAGGTAAAAAAATTGTAGATTTGCCCATAATAAAAAGACCAAATTAAACTATGGAAAAAGGTATTCGCATTGGACTTTGGGTTTTAGTCGTTGGATTGAGTTACGCACTCTACACTGCTATTATGAACCCTATTCGTTTTAATAAAGAAAGAAAAAATCGCTCTGCTGATGTTATCGAAAGATTAAAAGACGTTCGTAAAGCACAAATAGCATTTAGAGAAGTAAATCGCTACTACGCCTCTAATTTCGACGAGTTAATTCCATTAATCGACACAGGAGAGTTTACCATTGTGCAACGACGTGATGAGGAATTAAAATACTACAACAAAATATACCGAGAGTACCAGCTTAAGGATACAACCTACATAGACACTTTAGGTTTCGCCAGTATCAAAGACTCTATTTTCGGTGCCGATTACAATTTGGAAAATCTACGTTTAATACCACATGCCGAAGGAACAGAATTGGAACTTAGAGCAGGTAAAATCAAGTCAGGAAAACTTACCGTACAGGTTTTTGAAGCAAAAGCTCCAAAACAAGAATATTTAAAAGGTTTAGATAAAGATCTCGTAAAGAATGCAGCTAAAGATTTAGTGGTAGGCTCTATGACCTCTGCAAAAATTAACGGTAATTGGGAGTAAGATAAAAGCAACACTCAGTCATATCGACCCCCATTTGGAGCTTAACAAATCAGCTTCATGCCACTTGTCTATTCAGGTTCATTTGGATGGATTTTCTTTTGCCATTCTCAATATTCGCGAGCAAAAATACATTGCACTTGAATATTACGACATACAAAACTGCAGCACTTACAGTGACTTAGCCGAACAAGTCGATAAAATAATAGCACAACAGGAACTATTACAACAAAATTTCGCTTCCACTTCTGTTAGTATGGCACATACCCTAAACACCCTAACCCCAAAAGCACTCTACGACGATGCCCATGGGAAAGAAATATTAGGATTTAACCAAGCTGTATTGCAAAACGAAAAAGAAACGAGTGACTGGCTTGCATCCATACAAGCATACAATTCATACCTTATCCCTGAAGAATTAGAGCGCTGTTTCAACAAACACTTCCCGAATCTAAAATGGAAACACGATAGCAGCATTCTTATCGAAAGCTTACTTCATCAATTTAAGTTACAGGAAGGAGAAAAGATGTACTTATCGGTACAAAACAAATATTTTGAACTCACTATTCTAGAGGGTAAAAAGCTTAAATTTTTTAACAGCTTTTCCTATAAAGCTGCCGAAGACCTAATCTACTACCTCCTGTTTACCTGCGAGCAATTAAACTTGAATCCCGATCAGACCCCGCTCATCATTTCCGGCGAAATTGAACAAGATTCAGAAGTTTATAAATTGCTTTATCGCTATGTTCGAAACATTAGTTTTACCAAACGAAATCCGAATTACAAATACAGCTTTGTATTCGACGAAGTAAAGGAACACTACTACTACAAACTATTGAATCAGCACCTATGCGTATCGTAAGTGGAACACACAAAAGCAAGAGAATAACTGCCCCAAAAAACTTACCTGTTCGCCCTACAACCGATATGGCAAAAGAGAGTCTGTTCAATATTTTAAATAACAACTACTATTTTGATGAGATTCGGGTACTCGATCTATTTAGTGGTACAGGAAACATCAGTTATGAATTTGCTTCGCGTGGAACAGAACAAATACTAAGCGTAGATCAAAACTTTCATTGCATACGTTTCATTCAGCAAACAGCAAAAGAATTAGGTTTTGATGCCATCACAACCATTAAGGCAGATGTATTTGAATTTCTCGAAAAACACAGTCAGGAACACGACATCATTTTTGCCGATGCACCCTATGAGCTCGAAGGCTTGGATAAAATTGTTGAAACCATTTTCGCAAAAAACATCCTCTCTAAAGACGGTGTACTTATCCTCGAACATGCTAAAGAACAAGACTTCTCTGAGCTTCCATTTTTCGCAAACAAAAGACGCTACGGGAATGTGAATTTTAGCTTTTTTGAGCATCCACAAACGGATGAATAGTACTTGAAATGCCTAAAATAAAGACCTAACTATCTTATCCGTAGCGCCGGCTTTATTTTGCACATAATTGGCACTTTTTTCTTTCAACTCATCCCATCTGTCTTGGTGTGTCAGTAAACGATCACATTGAGCGATTAACTCTTGAGCAGATTTTATTTCTATGGCTACACCCAATTCTTTCATATCTGTTGCCTCTTGAAATTTTTCATTTTCAGGACCTATAAAAATTGGCATACCAAAGGTCGCTGCTTCTAAGGTATTATGAATCCCCTTTCCAAAACCACCACCTATGTAAGCAACATCAGCATAGGCATATAAAGAGCTTAACAAACCAATATTATCGATAATAAGCACCTGAGCTGATTTCGCATTTTGCATGTTAGCATCGCTGTATCGAAGTACTTCCAAATCAATTTGAGATTCTAATTTGTCAATGGCCGATTTATGAATTTCATGGGGAGCGATAACATATTTAAAGCGATCGCCGTAATGTTTAATGAATTCTAAGATCATCTCCTCACCCTTTGGCCATGTACTACCAGCAATAAATAGTGGGGTCTCGTCTTTAAAACTCTCTAGTACAGGTAACTGCTTTGTACTTTTAGTAATATCTAAAACCCTGTCAAAACGCGTATCCCCAACATTGCTTACCTGAGTGATATTTTGAGTTAGCAACATGTATTTAGAATCTTCATTTTGAACAAAGAAATGGTCAATTTTTGAAAGGATTTTTAACATCCACTGCCCTTTTCTTTTAAAGAAATAGTGATTGTTCCTAAAGATGGCAGAAATGACATAATGCTTAAGATTTCTTTGCTGAAGTTCATTTAAATAATTCGCCCAAAAATCGTATTTCACGAAAAAAGTAAAAGCAGGATTAACGAGCTCTAAAAATCGGGAAGCATTCTTTTGAGTGTCTAGTGGAAGATAGCAAACATAATCTGCCAGTGGGTAATCTTTTCGGACTTCATATCCCGAAGGAGAATAAAAAGTAACTAAGATCTTATAGCTGCTAAAATCATTTTTAATGACTTCTATAAGCGGCCTGGCTTGTTCAAACTCCCCTAAAGAAGGAGCATGAATCCAAATAATCTCTTCCCGTTTAGAAAGCTTTTGTTCTAAATACTCAAACGTATTTTTTCTACCCTCTACCAAAAGCTTTGCTTTATGATTTTTAAGAGCTGCAATTTGTACGGCTTTGCCATACAACTGTATTCCGATATTATAGAGCTTGGGAATCAATAATAATAGTATTGGTTATCCGATTTTTCGTACAACGGGAACGTCCATCCGAACTTCAATCCGCTTAACAAATCTACCCTTTTATCTTTATAGGCAGTTTGAGTGTTATAATCATACTGACGAACGTCTTGCGTAAAGGCTTGGATAAATTCTACACCCACAAAGAAATTAATTTTGTGATTGTTCGAGAAATGACGGTAACCCACAAACTGACTCGTGCTAAAACCCATACACAAACGGTCGTAACCCTTGCGCATATCAGCATTTAACTGCGGTGATTGATTACCAATATCCTCAATTCGAATTTTGTGATAAATATATCCCAAACCTCCCTGAAAAAAAATCCCGGAATTTTCATTAGGACCTAAAACAGGAACAATCTTTCCTAATACCACCTGAGCTTGTGCCCCTCTTTCCCAAAAACGTATCGTAGCCGTATGCCCGTATACATCAATAATATCCAGAGAATCGGCAGTGATAATATCAATGATATTGTCTTCTTTAACATTTGAGCCTGCTAATGTAGCTGCGTCAAAACCCCAGTAAAAATTCTTCTCATTTTTCATTTGAAAGCCCATTCCAAACATAGAGCTGGCTCCAAAACGATCCACCAGATCCCCTCCCGGAATATGAAACCCGGCATTTAAATTAAGCATGGAAATGCGAATTTTACTTTCTGTAATGTCTTCCTGTGCAAAAAGAGAGAACTGAAACCCTAAAAGAACCAGGAAAAGTTTATTTGCTTTCATACATAGATCTATTCTGCTAAAATAAAAATAATTCACACCATTTAACTAACAAATAGAATTAGATAATATTGTGTGCAAAATGTATCTTTGTCCCAAAATAAAATTTAAATCTATGGAAAATATAACAGCATACATTGAACAGCACAAAGATCGATTCTTAGAAGAATTGATGGATCTATTACGAGTACCGTCCATCTCTGCAGATCCAAAGTATAAAGATGACGTTTTAAAAACTTCCGAAATTGTTAAAACTCGCTTATTAGAAGCCGGTGTTGACCATGCAGAAATATGTGAAACACAGGGTTATCCGATTGTTTACGCAGAAAAAATGATTGACCCTTCTTTGCCAACGGTATTGGTTTACGGACACTATGATGTACAACCTGCCGATCCATTAGAATTATGGACAAGTGGTCCGTTTGAGCCTGTTATTAAAAAAACAGACTTACACCCTGAGGGAGCTATTTTTGCCCGTGGTTCCTGCGATGACAAAGGTCAGATGTACATGCATGTAAAGGCTTTTGAATTGATGATGAACACGGACACACTTCCGTGTAACGTGAAATTCATGATTGAAGGTGAAGAAGAAGTAGGTTCGGAATCTTTAGAAGGTTTTGTGAAAGAGAATCGTGAGAAGCTAGCTTCTGATGTTATCCTGATCTCTGATACGGGAATATTGGCTAACGATATTCCATCCATCACAACCGGCTTACGTGGATTGAGCTATGTAGAAGTAGAAGTTACAGGACCTAACCGCGACTTACACTCCGGATTGTATGGTGGAGCCGTAGCAAACCCAATTAATATTCTTACTCAGATGATTGCTTCTCTACAAGATGAGCAAAACAGAATTACCATTCCCGGTTTTTACGATGGTGTAGAAGTACTATCTACAGAAGAAAGAGCAGAAATGGCCAAAGCACCTTTTAGTTTAGATGCATACAAAACTGCACTTGACTTAAGTGATGTTCATGGAGAAGAAGGTTACACGACTATGGAGCGTAACTCTATCCGACCAACTCTCGATGTAAATGGTATTTGGGGTGGTTACACAGGAGAAGGCGCAAAAACAGTTATTGCGTCTAAAGCTTATGCTAAAATTTCTATGCGTTTAGTTCCGGGTCAAGAACCCGACAAGATCACAAAATTGTTTTGTGATCATTTCAAAAATATTGCACCGAAGTCAGTAAAAATAAAAATTACACCTCATCATGGCGGCATGCCTTATGTTTCGCCTACCGATGATTATGGCTACAAGGCAGCAAGCATGGCTATGGAAGACTCTTTTGGTAAAAAACCAGTACCTGTGCGTAGTGGTGGTAGTATCCCTATTGTAGCCTTGTTTGAACAAGAACTAAAAGTAAAATCCATTCTTTTAGGTTTCGGCTTAGACTCTGATGCAATTCATTCGCCAGATGAACACTATGGAATATTCAACTACTTTAAAGGGATAGAAACGATTCCTCGTTTCTACAAACACTTTACAGATTTGAAAAAATAAAGGATTAAAACCTCTCGAATATTCGGGAGGTTTTTTACATTTCATTTAGTGACACAACCTAACATCTCAAGAGAAATAAATTTCATATTATCTTTGAACCATGAAAATACTAAAATGGATCCCTCTCTTTTGTTCAATTTTGCTTTATGGGCAAAAGGACACTGTATCTCAAAAAGATATTGAAATCAACATTGACACCCTATGGTATAAAAATGCACACAACTCTTTTAATGATAATGATGATTTAACTTTATTGGGACATAATCCTTTCGAAGCATCTATTTTAAGCAACTTCGGCACTCCATTAATTCCATTTTGGTGGAAGTCTTCAAATAGTTCTGAACTGAAAATAGGTGATCGATTATTAGATTCAAAAATTAAATATCCATTTTACACATCTGTATTCGATCAAAACTTTCCACATACCAAGATCATCTACGCTCAAACCTATTCTGAGGGACAAAGATTAAATATACTTCATACACGCAGCTATAAATATGGGTCTTTATCGTTAGACTATGATCGCCTTGTTTCCAAAGGCTACCTATGGCACGAAAAAAATAAACATACGCGTTTTACTTTTCAGGGAAACTTCAAACATCCTAAAATTCCATACAGATCACAGTGGCGTATTCATACCTTTAAAAATGAATCCGAATGGAACGGAGGTGTAAGTGATGACAGCTTATTTTCATCAGGCTCACAAAATTATTGGGAGCTGCTGCCGGTAAATTGGGTGAACCTGAAAACCGAAATCAAACACAAAGGATTCGACTGGAAACATTCATATGCTTTTTCGGAGAAAACTAACATCGAATACGAGATCAATTTATCACAAGACTCTTTATTTTACGAAGGATTGCAAGATGACACCCTCTTTTACCCGATGCGGTTAGATTCGGCAACAGCATTCCACAGAGCATACACAAATGTGAATCACTCCCTAAAATGGAAGCAACAGATCAACGAGGATAAAAATGCTACACTCGGGGTAAAACATCAAAATTTTAAACAACAAGAATTGGGAGTAAATCAATGGATTATCTTTACTTCACTACATTCGAAATTCTTTAAGAATACTATTTATCTCGCTTACGGAAAAGACGGAATAAACAGCCATAGCCTTAGTGCCAACTACAAACAACAGATCAACTTTTTAGGCATAAAGAATCAGTTTAAAATAGCCTACGAAAAAACGCTTCCCAATTGGATGAAGCAAAATAATTACTACCTCAACTCGGAACCTTACCATAACTATACACCAGAATTCATCACCCCATCTATTGATCAATATGTAGCATGGGATATGAATTTTGGAAAAAATCTATCCCTGCATCATTCCTATCATAATATTGACAACTACAATTATTTTAATGCAGAAGCTGTTTCGGCAACATCTGAAACGACAATACAAGTATTTCAAAGTCGTTTAATTCATCATCTTACTGCCGGGAAATGGCATTGGAGAGGAGATGCAGCCTACCAGAACAGCTCAAGCGATAGCATCCCATTAGCAAACTTACTACTCAACCAAAAGATTTACTGGCAAGGCAAGGTTTTTAAAGAAGCTACCGAAGCACAAATTGGCGTGAGAGCTTTGTACAGATCAGCTCATCCCGGGATGACTTACGCCCCTATTTTAGGTGATTTCTACATAAATCCATTGAATCAAACCAATGCAAGTTTAAGATGTGATCTTTTCGCCAACTTCCAAATTCAAACGATAAAAGTATATGTTGCTTACGAACATTTCAATTCACTTTGGCAAGGAGAGCAGTATATCTTAAAACCTTACCCAATGGCTAAACCCACTTTTAGGTTAAGCCTAATCTGGAATTTTTATGATTAAAAAAAGCCTTCCGTATAAAGGGAAGGCTTTTTCTTCTATTTCGTTCTAACGAGAATCTCATCAATCATTCCGTAATCTTTAGCTTCAGAAGAAGTCATCCAATAGTCTCGATCACCATCTTTCCACACTTCTTCATACGGTTTCCCCGAATGGTCGGAAACAATCGTGTATAATTCCTTTTTCAGTTTTTGGATCTCACGGGCAGTAATTTCAATATCCGAAGCCTGACCTTGTGCTCCACCTAAAGGTTGATGAATCATTACCCGAGAATGTTTCAGTGCCGTACGCTTTCCTTTTGCTCCGGCACATAACAGTACTGCACCCATACTCGCTGCCATACCCGTGCAAATAGTTGCAACATCAGGAGCAATATACTGCATCGTATCGTAAATACCCAAACCTGCATAAACACCTCCACCCGGAGAATTTAAGTAAATCTGAATGTCCTTTTTGGCATCAACTGACTCCAAAAATAACAACTGTGCCTGAATAATATTTGCTACATAATCATTAATAGGAACACCCAAAAAGATAATGCGATCCATCATCAATCTCGAAAACACATCCATCGAAGCCACATTCATTTGGCGTTCCTCGATAATGGTTGGAGAAATGTAATTATTCATCATTGAAGTAAAAGAATCAACGGTAGTACTACTGATTCCCTGATGCTTAATAGCATATTTACGAAATTCGTCTTTTGAGAACATATTTAATTGTATTTTGAGATTATTGAATAGCTAAAGTAAAAAAAGGCTCGTGAAACACGAGCCTTTTTTATATATATTTATAGATATAGTTTAAGCCGTTAAGCTTGAGCTAACTTTATAAAGTCCTCATAAGAAATTTCTTTCTCCTTCATTTTAAACGCCTCTTTAAAGAAAGTAGTCATTTTAGATGCGAACACGCGATCGTAAATATTTTTCTCTTCTTCTTTGTTCGTAAGAACTTGCTGAGCATATTGCTCTAACAACTCTTCCTCCGGCGAAAGCTGACCGTATTGAGCCATTTGAGCAGCAATTAATTTCTTAGCCTCTGCAAGAGCCTCTTCTTTAGCAACACTTAAATTGTTTTCTTTAGCGATTTTATTCTCGATAATCTGCCACTTCAAAGACTTCTTATAACCCTCAAAATCATTTTCAATTTCATCTAAAGTAACAGGCTTCTCAGATACTGTTTGCATCCAACGCTTCAAAAAGTCTTCCGGTAAATCAAATGAAGTCTTCTCTAACAAGAAATCAACTGCATCATTCTGGAATTTACGATCAGACTCTCCTACGAACATATTCTCTGCTTCGGTAGCAATCTTCGCACGGAATTCCTTTTCATTTTTCACAACACCTTCACCGTATACTTTATCAAACAATTCTGTATTCAGCGTAGCCGGTTCCATACGACTGATATTATCAACAGTAAAAGAAAATTGCGCTTTCAAGTCAGCGTAAGCCTCTTTATCAATATTCAACATGGCAGCAGTATCCGTATCATTTTCAAAAGCCTCTTTAGGATCTAAAACAATAACGGCACCTTTTTCAGAACCAATAAATTCATTTTTCAACTTTTTCTTTTTCACGAAATCAAGTGATACAGAGGCTTGATTTGAAATACCTCCGTCTACAGCTAAGCCCTCAGCATCTAATTCCTGGAACGTACCATAAACCAAATCTTTCTCTTCTACTTTCTCCGGGCTAGACATTTTACCGTAACGCTTCGCAATATCTTCCGCGTAGCGATCTATCATAGTATCGTCAGCCTTAATTTTATAAAAGTCGAGTTTATTCTTTTTTGAAATCTTCACCTCAAATATTGGAGCCAAACCTAATTCGTATTCAAATACAAAATCTTCTTGTTTGTCCCAGTCAATCTGCTCAGCTTCTTTAGGCAATGGATTCCCTAAGATATCTAGCTTTTCATCAACGATGTACTTCGTAATAGAATCAGAAAGGATCTTGTTGATCTCTTCAACTTTTACCGGAATACCGTAACGCTTTTTAACAACTCCCATAGGCACTTTTCCTTTTCGGAAACCCGGCATATCGGAAGTTTTTCGGTAGTCAGCTAAAACTGTTGCTACGCGCTCTTGATAATCAGCAGCTGAAAGCTCTATTTTCAAAACTGCATTTAAAGAATCGATGTTTTCTTTAGAAATATTCATCAACAATTCATTTGATGGTTAAACCTTGTAAATGAAGGTATTAAAATTTGAACTCCTCAAAATTGGGCGCAAATATACACATTTTTTAAAGGGCAGGATAACAATGGATTAATTATTACAATGATCCGTTCGTAGTGATTGCTGAAACAACATTTTGTGAACTGCTCATAAAACTTATCTTTGTCAGACCAAAACTTGGTAACAACGATTGCCCCCTAAAAGATTAAACTAAATATTTTTTAGAATCAAATAAATATTGAAAATGTATTATGAGTAACAAAGAAATTGTGCTTCTAAATCAATTTGTGGGAGAAAAAACTGAACTTCACGGCGATGACCCAAAAGCGATGTTAAAAATTTTAACTGCTGTTGAGAAGGCTTCAACGAATGTACACCGAACAATTAACAAAGCCGGATTAGAAGATATTTTAGGTGCAGCCGGAAGTGAAAATGTACAAGGAGAGCAAGTTCAAAAACTTGATCTTTTCGCTAATGAGCAATTTATTGAAAACCTTAAAGGCACCGGATATATCGCAGCTATTGCAAGCGAAGAAAATGAAGAGATTATTACCTTAAACGAAACGGGCGAATATTTATTTGCCACAGACCCTCTCGATGGTTCTTCAAATATTGATGTAAATATTTCCGTGGGTACTATCTTCTCGGTTTTTAAAAGAACTAGAAAAGGAACTCCAAAAAAAGAAGAGTTTAATCGCTACGGACACGAGCAAATTTTAGCCGGCTATGTCCTTTATGGCACTTCTACAGTTTTAGTTTACACATGTGGTCATGGGGTTCACTCCTTTACCTTTGATACAAAAACGAATACTTTTGCGCTGACGAACGCCTCGATAAAAACACCCGAAAAAGGAAACATATTCTCAATCAATGAAGGGAATTACAATACGCTAGAAAAAGGCGTTCAAGACTACATTAGCTACTGTAAAGAATTAAACGAAAAAGGAAAGCGTACACACACAGCCCGATTTATGGGTTCACTGGTTGCAGACTTCCACAGAAACATGCTTAAAGGTGGGATTTTTATCTACCCGGCAACAGCAGATGCACCTAAAGGCAGATTGCGTTTACTTTACGAATGCAACCCAATAGCTATGATTGCAGAACAAGCCGGCGGTATTGCCACTTGGGGTGCCGAACGTTTGTTAGCTATTAAAGCTGAAGAAATACACCAACGCACTCCCTTCTTTACAGGCTCTAAAGAGATGATGGAAAAAGCGTTGAGCTTTTTAACTAAGGAGTCAGAATACAAAATACAGGAGTCAGAAAAAATAAGCTAAGGGAATTTATCATCAATTTTTAACCTTTAACTTTTATTTTTTAACTCCATTTACATAAAATACGCACCCCGGTCAGTACACTGATCGGGGTTAAGCCATTAAAGGGACATGAAAAAAAGTGAACTGTTAAACGGTTATTTAAAAAGTGTTCAAGACAAAAAAATTCTTGAACATTTAGACCATTACAAATCAATTCATTTAAGTGAACTAACAGGTTCTGCAGCTACTATGGTAGCCTCTACTTGTTTCAAAGCATCTGAGCAAACATTTATCTTTATCCTAAACGATAAAGAAGAAGCAGCCTACTTCCACAACGACCTGGAGCAGTTCATTCCCGAAAAAAACCTTCTCTTCTACCCCGGCTCATACCGTCGTCCATATCAGATTGAAGAAACAGACAATGCTAATGTTCTGATGCGTGCTGAAGTTCTCAACAGGTTGAATTCACGCAGAAAACCCTCCTGTATAGTCACCTACCCCGATGCTATCTTTGAAAAAGTAATCACAAAAAAGGAACTTACTAAAAACTCCCTTAAACTTACTGTTGGAGAAGAAATAGGCATCAACTTTTTAAACGAAACAATGTTCGAATATGGTTTCGAATATGCCGATTTTGTTGTTGAGCCCGGACAATTTTCCATACGTGGCGGCATCGTAGATGTCTTCTCTTTTTCGAATGAACATCCATATCGCATCGAGTTTTTTGGCGATGAAGTAGAAAGTATTCGAAGCTTTAACATCAACACACAATTATCTATTCAGGAGGTAAAAAAGCTCAACATCATTCCAAATGTAGAGAATAAAGAGATGATTGAGGCACGGGTTCCTTTTATGAATTATCTAGGCGACAAGGCTACGATTTGGATTAAAGACGAGGAACTTTGTAAAGCACACTTAGACAAACTCTACCTCAAAGCATATGATGCCTACGAGGAGTTGGATGGCACCATTAAACACATCAAACCGAAAGAACTCTTCATCAATGCAAAAATATTTAAACAGTCAATAAATGACTTTCACATTGTTTCGTTTGGAGCAAAAAATCAGGATTCTTCAAAAGAAATTAATTTTCAGACTTCTTTTCAGCCAAGCTTTAACAAGCAGTTCGATCTGATCATCGAACATTTTAATGAAAAGACTGATGAAGGTTACGAAAACCTGATTCTGTGCTCGTCTCAAAAGCAGGAAGAACGCTTTCACAACATCTTTGAAAAGATTGACGAGAACTTTAAATACAGCACAATGCTCCTTCCACTCCATGAAGGATTTATAGATCACGAAAACAAAATACTTTGTTACACCGACCATCAATTATTTGAACGGTACCACAAATTTAAACTCAAGTCGGCACAACAATACAAGAAAACCATTACACTAGATGAAATTACCAATTTAGAAATTGGCGATTTTGTAACACATATCGATCATGGCATTGGGAAATTTGGAGGACTGCAAAAAATAGATGTACAGGGAAAAAAGCAAGAGGCGATAAAACTTATTTATCGCAACAATGACTTGCTTTATGTGAGCATTCATGCACTTCATAAAATCAGCAAGTTTAATGGTAAGGAAGGTAAAGCCCCAAAAATCCACCAACTCGGATCGCCTCAATGGGCAAAAACAAAAAACAAGACCAAGACTAAGATTAAAACCATTGCCTACGACTTAATCCAGTTGTATGCCAAACGTAAGACAGTAAAGGGTTTTGCTTTTAATCCCGACAATTATTTGCAATACGAATTAGAGGCTAGCTTCCTGTATGAAGATACGCCCGACCAGCTTAAAACCACCCAGGCAGTTAAAAAAGACATGGAGTCTAACACGCCTATGGATCGTCTGGTTTGTGGTGATGTAGGTTTTGGTAAAACAGAAATTGCGATACGCGCAGCATTTAAAGCAGTTTGCGACAATAAACAAGTTGCCATATTGGTGCCAACAACTATTCTTGCTCTTCAGCATTACAAAACATTCCGCAAGCGTTTAAAAGATTTTCCTTGTACAGTAGATTACATCAATCGTTTTAAAACAGCAAAACAGCAAAAAGAAACCTTACAAAACCTGGCAGATGGAAAGGTAGATATCATTATTGGCACACACCGACTTGTTGGTAAAGATGTTAAATTTCTTGATCTGGGTTTATTAGTGATTGATGAAGAACAAAAATTTGGCGTTGGCGTAAAAGACAAACTCAAAACCATCAAGGCAAATGTAGATACATTAACCTTAACGGCTACGCCTATTCCAAGGACTTTACAATTCTCACTGATGGCTGCAAGAGATCTGTCGACCATTAAAACAGCTCCACCAAACCGTCTTCCTGTACAAACACAAAACATTGGATTTAACGAAGAAACCATTCGAGATGCCATACAATATGAAGTTTCGAGAGGTGGACAGATTTTCTTTATTCACAATCGAATAGAAAATATCAAAGAAGTAGCCGGAATGATTCAGCGTCTTTGTCCAGACGTAAAAGTAGGCATAGGACATGGCCGTATGGAAGGACCTAAATTGGAGCGTTTAATGCTAGACTTCATCGAAGGTGAATTTGACTTACTTGTCTCCACAACCATTATCGAAAGTGGACTGGACATACCTAACGCCAACACCATCATCATCAATGATGCTCAAAACTTTGGTTTAAGTGACCTTCACCAAATGCGTGGGCGTGTGGGCCGTTCAAATAAAAAAGCCTTCTGCTACCTAATCACACCCCCTCGTATTAGCATAAGTGAAGAAGGAAGAAAACGTATTCAGGCTCTGGAACAACATGCCGACCTTGGTTCCGGATTTAACATTGCCATGCGCGATCTGGAAATTCGTGGTGCCGGAGATATTTTAGGAGCCGAACAGTCAGGATTCATCTCCGACATTGGATTCGAAATGTACCAGAAAATCTTAAATGAAGCCGTAAAAGAATTAAAGGAAACCGAATTTAAAGGCTTGTATGCAAAGGATGCTTCAGACACCTTCTTTGTAAACGAATGTCAGATAGATACCGATATGGAAATCTTAATTCCTGACAATTATGTCAATTCTATTTCCGAACGTTTACAACTCTACAAAGATTTAAATACCATCGAAAACGAAGACGAGTTAAACATCTTCGAAGAACAAATTACAGACCGGTTTGGGCCAGTTCCTCCTCCGGTAGAAAAACTATTTTACTCGATTCGTTTGCGTTGGCTTGCAAAAGATCTGGGATTCGAAAAAGTTATTCTTAAAGCCAATAAGATGATCGCTTATTTTGTTACAAACCCTCAATCTTCATTCTTCGAATCAGAGCAATTTGGTCACATTTTAAAATACATACAACTGAACCCTAAAGCTTGCCAAATGAAAGAACGTAATAGCAAGTTAAGTTTGGTCTTCGAAAAAGTGAGTGAAGTAGAAGTGGCATTGCATCACCTTGAGATGATTAGGTAGTAGGTAGTAGGTACTAGGAAAAGTACAACAGTAGATTGGCAGGTGTCACCCTGAGCTTGTCGAAGGGTTGGCAGGTTGGTTGGTGGTTGTTAGTTATTGGTTGTTAGTTTATCCGCTCCCTAAACCTGGTAAAAGAGCAGAGAGCAAAACTGCATGACACACGACAACTCAAAACTTCACTGGTCACTAGTCACTAAAAACTACTTGGCAAGTACGGGTTGCATACCGAGTTCTTTAAGCATTTTGTAATGTGAACGAACCGCACCAAAATAAGTTTTATTGTCATTGTAAATAATGCCATACTCCTCGGCTGTTGCCTTAACGATATCGGATATTTTCTTGTAGTGTACGTGACAAATATTTGGAAAAAGATGATGCTCGATCTGGAAATTTAAACCTCCGACGAACCAGGTTACCAACTTCGAGTTTTTTGCAAAGTTAGCGGTCGTTTTCAACTGATGAATCATCCACTCATTCTCTACTTTACCCTCATCTGTAGGCACAGGAAAAGAAACTCCCTCTACAACATGAGCCAATTGGAACGTTACCGTTAAGATAAATCCGGCAACCATATTCATTACTAACCAGCCAAGCAAGATCTGCCACCAGGCAAATGGAGAAAAGATCATTGGTAAAGCAAAAATAAACGCCCAATAAGCAATCTTATAAATCACCAATTTTCTGAATTGCTTTGATTTATCGAGTTTACCATCAGGACTCAATCCTAATTTGGTAAATCTTCTGTGTTGAACAAAATCCAAAACAGCCCATAAGAGCGTTCCTAAGGTGTAAAGAAAGAAAGCATAAATGTGTTGAAACTTATGACCTTTACCCCATTTTTGTTCAGTAGAGAGCCTTAAAAGAGGATCCTGATCAATATCACCATCTAAACCATTGATATTCGTGTAGGTATGATGAAGAATATTGTGTTGCACCTTCCAGTTATACACATCACCACCAATCAGATGAATACAAATACCTAATAAATTATTAACCTTTGGATTAGACGAATAAGCACCATGATTCGCATCATGCATCACACTCATTCCTATTCCGGCCATACCTATACCCATCACAATAGCTAATAAAAAAGCCCAGGCACCGGAAACAATTCCCATGTACATCAATGCATAAGGAGCTAAGTAGATCAAAAACATCGAAATGGATTTAATCACCATATGGCGATTCGCATTTCTGGAAATTTTATTCTCTTTGAAATAACCATTAACACGCTTTCTCAACTCTTTTACAAAAGTCGCTTGTTCCTTATTTTGAAATCTTATTCTTGGTATCATAGTTCAAGGGGCAAAATTCAGGACAAATGTAGTGCTATTCTCCTAAGAATAAACATTTTTCGATGTTAAATGATTGTTAACAAATCCACGTCAACCCACTTAATCTCAATGGATTATCGTGTTTTATTGTAAAAATAACACTATTCATCTATGTTTAAATAAAAAAAGCCTCCCCGCACATGCGAGGAGGCTTCAATATAAACATTAAGTGTCTTACAGACCTAAATTCTCTTTAATCTTATCATCGCCACCGAGTAAAAGTTCAATAGGATTTTCAAGAGCTTCTTTTACAGCACACAGAAAACCTACCGACTCACGACCATCAATAATACGGTGGTCATAAGAAAGCGCCACATACATAATCGGGCGAACTACTACTTCTCCATCGATTACAACGGGGCGTTCAACAATATTATGCATCCCTAAAATAGCCGATTGAGGAGGATTAATAATTGGCGTTGATAACATAGAACCGAATACTCCACCATTCGTAATGGTAAACGTACCACCTAACATATCATCCATACTAATCTTCCCATCACGCGCTTTAATAGCCAAACGCCTGATCTCAGACTCTACACCTTCAAAATCCAATAATTCTGCATTGCGAACAACAGGAACCATCAGTCCTTTTGGAGAACTTACAGCAATAGAAATATCAGCATAATCGTAATACAACACTTCTTTACCATCGATCATGGCATTTACATCAGGGAACAATTTTAAAGCTCTTGTAACGGCTTTGGTGAAGAAAGACATAAATCCTAAGCCTACACCATGCTTCTCTTTAAAGTCTTCTTTGTAAATTTTACGAAGATCCATGATCGGTTTCATATCTACTTCGTTAAAAGTCGTCAGCATAGCCGTTTCGTTCTTTACAGAAACCAAACGCTCGGCAACTTTTCTACGCAGTACAGACATTTTCTTTCGCTCAACACCACGTGGTCCAGGACCATTACCCATGGCTGTTTTCGCTTTTACTACATCTTCCTTCGTAATACGGCCATCTTTACCGGAACCTTGTGTAATATCAACACCCTTTTCTGCCATCATCTTACGTGCTGCAGGCGATGGAGTACCAGTAGCATAAGAAGTTTCAGCAGGATTTACAGCCGGAGCGCTTTTGGGTGCAGCCGCAGGAGCATCCGATTTAGATGCAGATGCAGAGGCTGTGCCTTCGGCAGCAGTATCTATAGTACAAGCTACATCGCCAATAGCAACGGTTTCACCCTCTTCAACTTTAATTGAGATTGCTCCGCTTTCTTCAGCAGCTAGTGTTAAGGTTGCTTTATCAGAGTCTATTTCGCAGATCTCCTGATCTTTTTCAACGTACTCACCGTCGGCTACAAGCCAGCTTGCTATCTCTACTTCCGAGATAGATTCACCAGGTGATGGAACATTCATTTCAACGATCATAACAGTATCAATTTTGCCTTCTTAATTTCTTTTTTCACAATTCAAATACGCCTTCAATAACGGCACGCTGACGACGTGCAGAACGCTTTGAAGATCCCGATGCAGGCGTAGCACTAGCCGAACGAGCTACCACCTGAAGTGGCAATTCACGCCAGTGTCTGAGAACAAAGCCCCAGGCACCCATATTTTCAGGTTCTTCTTGTGCCCATACATAGTTTTCTGCATTTGCGTATTTATTTACAATAGCCTCTAATTGTGTTTTAGGGAATGGATACAATTGCTCCAAACGCACTAAAGCTACATCATCAGCATTACGTTTTTCTTTTTCTTCAAGCATTTCGTAGTAAAGCTTACCCGAGCAAAATACCACTTTTTTCACTTTCGTTACTTCTGCACTCACATCGTCTATTACTTCTTGGAATCTACCTTCTACCAATTCTTTTACAGAAGACACACACTGTGGATGACGCAGTAAACTCTTAGGGCTCATCACCACCAATGGTTTACGGAAATCTCTGTGCAACTGACGACGCATCAGGTGGAAAAAGTTTGCAGGAGTCGTGGCATTAGCCACCTGCATATTGTATTGTCCACACAATTGTAAGTAACGCTCTAAACGCGCACTTGAGTGCTCTGCTCCCTGCCCTTCATAACCGTGAGGTAAAAGCATGACCAAACTATTGTAAATTTCCCACTTATCCTCGGCAGCCGATAAATACTGGTCGATAATAATTTGTGCACCATTAGAAAAATCACCAAACTGTGCTTCCCAAATAGTTAATCCATCAGGCGTAGCCAAAGCATAACCATAATCGAAACCTAAAACCCCATATTCTGATAATAACGAGTTATAAACCTCAAATTTTGCTTGTCCTTCACCAATGTGATTCAATAGATTTACACGCTCTTCAGACTCTACATTTCTCAATACCGCATGGCGGTGCGAGAAGGTACCACGTTCAACATCCTGACCGCTCATTCTTACTTCTTTACCCTCGGCCAAAATAGAACCATAGGCAAGTAATTCAGCCATTCCCCAATCCAAACGATCGGTATCGTTAAACATTTTTTCACGATCCTTTAAAAGACGTAAAGCTTTTTTATAAAATTGATGCCCTTCAGGCGCTGTGTAAAGCGCACGGGCAATATCTGTTAATTTATCACGAGAAACTCCTGTTTCCGGAGAAGACTCAAAATCGATGGCTCGGGCTTTTTTGATGTGCGCCCATTCCTTCTCCATAAATCGAGTAATACTCGTCGTATCTTCTTTACGAGCCTCATCTAAGTCATCTTCCAGCAGATTTTTAAACTGCTTCGCCATTTCCTTTACAATGTTTGCCTCCACAACTCCCTGAGCCATCAACTTTTGGTTGTAGATCTCACGTGGATTCGGGTGCTTAGATATGGCCTGATACAACTTAGGCTGCGTAAAACGAGGTTCATCACCTTCGTTGTGTCCATAACGACGGTAACAAAGTAAATCGATGAATACATCTTTTTTGAACTCCTGACGATAAGCTGCTGCAAAATCCATTGCATGAACTACTGCTTCAACATCATCACCATTAACGTGTAATACCGGACATAAAGTTGTTTTGGCAACATCCGTACAATAAGTACTCGAACGCCCATCAAGGTAGTTCGTGGTAAATCCTACCTGATTATTAATAACAACATGAATACTTCCTCCGGTTTTGTATGCGGGAAGCTGAGCCATTTGTACAATTTCATAAACCAAACCTTGCCCGGCAACAGCTGCATCACCATGAATGATTATGGGTAAAAGCTTGGAATTATCGCCAGCATATTTGTGGTTGATCTTTGCTCTGGAAATACCCTGCATCACAGAGCCTACCGTTTCGAGGTGCGATGGATTTGGCACCAAACACATGCTCACATCTTTCCCGGTATCCGTAGTTACATCATAAGAATAACCCAGGTGATATTTTACATCACCATCAAACTCTTCATCTTCGTAACCTTTACCTTCAAATTCTTTAAAAACTTGTTTGTACGGCTTTTTAAAAATATTCGCCAGTACACTTAAGCGACCACGATGGGCCATACCAATTACAAATTCTTTGATGTTTAAAGTAGAACCATATTCTACCAAAGCATCAAGTGCAGGGATAAGCGCTTCACCACCTTCCAGTGAGAAACGTTTTTGACCTACATACTTTGTATGTAAAAAGCTTTCGAAAGCAACCGCTTCGTTAAGCTTTTTTAAGATTTGTTTTTTCTGACCCAGATTAAAGTTGGGCTGATTATCATTTTCGTGGATGTAATTCCCAATCCAATTTCTTTCTTTTAGATTTCGAATGTACATGTACTCAACACCTATGGACTGGCAGTACACTTTTTTTAAGTGTACAATGATATCCTTTAAAGTAACAGCACCTATTCCACAAAGTGTACCCGCCTGAAAAATGGTACCCAAATCGGCATCGGATAATTCAAATTGTTCCAGTTCCAATTTCGGATTGTAATCTCTCCGTTCTCTAACAGGGTTGGTCTTCGTAAACAAATGCCCACGCTGACGGTAAGCATCTATCAGATTAATTACCTTAAATTCTTTTTTAAAAGAGTCTGGTAGCAGAGATTCAAGTTCCTCTTCAGTGTAAGCTTCATTGGCAAATTCATAGCCTTGAAAAAAGCTTCTCCAACTAGATTCTACGGAATCGGGTTTTTTGAGATATTGTTCGTAAATCTCCTCAAAAAAAGTAGTATTCGCTGCTCCTAAAAATGAGTAATTGTCCATCGTTTTCTTAAACGCAAAAAATTCACCCCAAAAGTAAAACAAATTATTGTTCCAAGCCTTTGTCTGGGGTGTCTTTTTCACAGATTTTGTAATAGTTTTTTATCAAAACTTTCTGTAAACATCTCCTAAGGATAAGTTTCGCAAGAACTTCCGAAAAATCCAAATCAGATTCTAAAGCAACGGCTTTAGCAATCTGCCTCTCAGAAATGTCAATCTTGTAAAGCAATTGTTTGCAATAATCATGGCCTGTTCGATCAATCAGTGCTTTTAGCGACGGCTGTAATTGAAGAACAATATCTTTAAACGCAGTTTCAGGATGTAAGGGTTTTCGGAAAGTCCATTTTTCACTTTGAAACTCTTTTTCTAGCTGCTCCACAGCTTTTAACACCCATGCTAGATCTTTGGTGTAATCTTCAATATTTTGAAGTCCAAAATCCATTAATTAACGCGAACCATAAGCATATCAACAAATTGCAACAAAGTAGCCTTTCTGTCTTCGGCTACACGCACAGCATTCAAATGATTCATGGCTAAGGCATAATTTTCATCCATCATAGCCCTACAGGAAGCTCTTACGCCAAGTTCTTCATAAATCTCCATCACTTTCGATATCTTCTCCTGTGCATCAAAATCCTGATGTGCAAAATAGTGATCCAACACCTTGCGTTGCTCCTCACCAGCACTTTCATAAGCCTTAATGTACAAACAGGTTTTCTTGTTGCATAAGATATCTCCGGCTATTTGCTTTCCAAAATCTTTTTGATCGCCATACACATCTAAGAGATCATCCATTAATTGGAAGGCTACACCAATATGAATACCAAAATCGTACAAATTATTCTGATCTTCTTCTGATGCATCAGCAACTAAAGCACCCATTTTTAACGAGCAAGCCAACAAAACTGCTGTTTTAAATCGAATCATTTTAAGATACAAATGCATCGAAACATCATCCTGAGTTTCAAAATTCATGTCGTATTGCTGACCTTCACAAACTTCCAAAGACGTTTGATTAAATAGATCAACGAGTGCAGATAAATGCTCTGGGGCTGCTTTAACTATCGATTGATAAGCTTTCACAAAAAGTGCATCACCGGAAAGAATACCAATATTAGTGTTCCACTTTTCATGCACAGTCATCATGCCTCTCCGTAGCGGAGCATCATCCATAATATCATCATGCATTAAAGTAAAATTGTGAAACTGCTCTATTCCCATCGCTTGAGGCATGGCTTTTTTCAAATCACAACCGTACATATCAGCAGTCATTAAAACCAAAGCCGGCCTTAGACGTTTTCCTCCTAAACTCAAGATGTAATTAATGGGGTCGTACAATTCAGCAGGTTCTGCCGGAAAAGATGTCTTTTCGATAGCAAGGCTAAGAAGACCTTGTAGTTCAGCGATCGATCTTAAGTTACTCATCAACTTGCATTAAATATTTTCCATAGCCACTTTTTAGTAAGGGCTGTGCAATGTTCTTCAATTGTTGTGCATTAATAAATCCCGCACGATAAGCACTCTCTTCAATACAACCAACTTTTAAACCCTGTCTTTGTTCTAAAACCTGTACGAACTGACCGGCTTGCATTAAAGAGGTAAAAGTACCTGTATCCAACCAGGCTGTGCCTCGGTCTAAAATACCTACATGAAGTTTACCTCTTCTTAAATACTCTTTATTAACATCTGTAATCTCATATTCTCCACGCGCCGAAGGTTTAATTGACTTTGCAATTTGTACCACATCATTATCGTAAAAATACAACCCGGGAACCGCATAATTAGACTTCGGGTTTTTAGGCTTCTCTTCAATAGAAACTGCCTTAAGATCAGCATCAAATTCCACCACACCATAACGTTCCGGGTCAGACACATGATAAGCAAATATCACTCCACCTTCAGGTTTATTATGCTGTTTTAACAGATCGGATACTCCGGCACCGTAAAAAATATTATCACCTAAAATTAAAGCCACATCATCATCGCCAATAAATTCTTCACCTATGACAAAAGCTTGTGCTAGACCATTGGGAACTTTCTGAATTGCATATTCGAATCTACAACCCAATTTAGAGCCATCGCCTAATAATTTTTTAAACAACGGCATATCGTGAGGCGTTGAAATAATTAAGACCTCAGAAATTCCTGCCTGCAATAAAGTAGATAAGGGATAATAAACCATCGGCTTGTCGTAAACAGGCATCAACTGCTTACTTACCGATAAAGTAAGTGGATGCAAACGCGTGCCTGAGCCCCCTGCTAAAATGATCCCTTTCATATTACAAGTCTTTTCGTATTGTTAAAGCTTCTAGTTCAATATCTTCCTCCTCATCTAAAATATCTATCAGTGGCTCTCTAAAAGCACGCGTCGTAATAATACGCTCTAAAGACAACAACAAGGAGGGCAATAACAAGAGATTAGCCATCATAGCAAACAAAAGGGTTACCGATACCAATAAACCTAAAGCTACTGTTCCGCCAAAATCCGAAGCTATAAAGATAGAAAAACCAAAGAAGAGCACAATTGAAGTATAAAACATACTTACACCTGTTTCTTTCAAGGCACTAATTACTGCGGGTCGAATATTCCAATTATTCGCTTTTAACTCCTGGCGATACTTTGCCAGAAAATGAATCGTATCGTCAATAGAAATACCAAAAGCAATACTAAACACTAAGATGGTAGATGGTTTAATAGAAATACCAAAGTAACCCATTAAGGCACCAGTGAGTACCAAAGGAATCAAATTGGGTAGTAAAGAAACTACAACCATTCTGGAGGAAGAAAACATCCAAGCCATTAGTATGGCTATCAAACCAATAGCAAGCAGCAAACTACTAAAAAGATTCTTTACCAGGTAAGTGGTTCCCTCCAGAAATAAAACACTGGTTCCTGTAATCGATACATCATATTTTTCCGGATTAAAGATTTCATTAATTTTAGGCTGAATGGAATCTCTAAGAGCGCGCATTTGCTTCGTTCCAATATCTTTCATTCTTGCAGATACTCGTGCTACACTTTTTGTAGTATCAATAAAACTATCAAAAAGGGCGCTATTACCTCCAACTGTATTTTTCGCATATTTTAGGATAAAATTCTTTTCTTGAGAAGAGGGTAAGCTGTAATAATCCGGATTCCCATTATAGTATGCCTGTTTTGAAAACTTTGCCAGATCGGCAATTGAAGTCGTACTTGAGATCTCCGGATATTCAGCTAAAACATTTTCTAACTTTTGAATTCTTCTCAAAGTAGAAGACTTACTCACACCATTCTTTTTATGCGTATCAACCATAATTTCAAAAGGCATGACTCCCGCAAAATTTTGCTCAAAAAACTGAAGATCTACGGCTATCGAATCATCCTTGGGAATATCATCTACAATGTTTCCCGTAGTCTGAATTTTTGATACTCCATAAAATGCGAACAAGAGTAAAAATCCTGTTG
>Ga0208881_1000107_pt1 | contig 26724 bp, 21 predicted proteins | sample Knorr_S23_td_AAI_FD_185610 | JGI IMG/M metagenome (GOLD analysis project Ga0208881, IMG submission 185610) | Marine microbial communities from Southern Atlantic Ocean transect - Knorr_S23_td_AAIW_ad_876m_LV_B (SPAdes) (version 2) | ecosystem: Environmental > Aquatic > Marine > Oceanic | place... | reverse complement strand
GGTATATGGTTTAGTTGGATATACGTGGATTATTCATACTTTTATGCCAAGGAGCCATTTAATACTGAACAGTAATATGTTTATTGTCTTTCTGCTTGCACTGGTGTTGATGGAAATTATTGCTTCATCTTGGGTGGCCACGGCGGCGCATGTGGGTGGTTTGGTGTCAGGTCTTTTGTTCGGTATGGGCGCGGTACTGTATTATCGATTGATATTGAAACGCCCAGTTATAGGCAACCGTTGAAAGCCATTAGCCTCACCAGTAAACAGATAGTAATGATCGCAATCTTTGAGAGGATTAATCGGCAAAGTAATGTCTCTAATTTATGAGGATATATATGCCTGAAGCGCGGGAAATCACTTTGAATCTTAAGTGTGAGCTCAGAGGTCGGGGGATGCTTGCCTGCCACTCCCTGGCAGGAGAAGACCGATGAAATCGAAAGCTCGGGGTGTTCTGCGAAAAATGCATAGCAGGTTTGAGAATCCCGTGAGATACCAGATTTTACTCAGTGACATGGTGGTACCCCTGAATGACTTATTAGAAAAACAAATAAAGCTTGAATACAGCGGAACTATTTATTGTATTAATTGTGGCAGAAAGTCGAGGAAAAGTTTTAATCAAGGCTACTGCTATCCTTGTTTTCAAAGATTGGCAGAATGTGACGGGTGTATTATCCATCCGGAAAAATGTCATTTTGATCAGGGCACTTGCCGAGAACCTGCCTGGGGCGAGCGCTTCTGCATGCAGGATCATATCGTTTATCTTGCCAATTCTTCAGGCCTCAAAGTGGGTATTACCCGGGCTACTCAGATACCTACCCGATGGATTGATCAGGGTGCAACACAGGCACTAGCGATTATCCGGGTTCGAAGCCGGTTGCAATCCGGTATTCTGGAGGTAATGTTCAAGCAATACGTCTCCGATAGGACAAACTGGCGCGCTATGCTAAAGGGTGAAGCTGAACCGCTTAAAATGGAGGAGGAGGCTGATCGTCTACTTAAAGAGTGTGATTCAGAACTCAAAGAACTAGCGGAGAATTTCGGGTTTTTCGCTATTAGTGTTCTGAATGGTATTGCATCAGTGGGGATTAATTATCCCGTTATAAAATACCCGGAAAAAGTTACTTCTTTTAATTTTGATAAAGACCCGGTTGTTGAAGGAACCTTGCTAGGTATCAAGGGCCAATACCTGATATTCGACACCGGAGTAATTAACCTTCGACGCTTCTCTGGATACGAAGTTCAATTAAGTCATTAATCGAGAATCTGTCAAAGAGGCGTAAGTATGAGAGACTCACAGGCCAGAACGACCTATCTTAAAGACTACCGGCCGCCACCGTTTACGATTGAGACAACAGATCTTGAGTTTAATCTCTATGAAGATTATGTCTTGGTCGTTGCGAAGTTACTGATCAAGACCAATGATGGCTCCGACGAACCAGCACCCAACGCGTTGACACTACAAGGTCACGAGTTAGAGTTGCGGAGTTTGCTTGTCAATGGCAGAAGTTTAGAATCTGATCAGTTCCTTTTGGATGATGACTCCATCACCATTCCCGGACTATCCGATTTGTTGGAAAAACCTCAACAGCAGTTCATTGTCGAAATTCATACGCGTATAGAACCACAAAAAAATACGGCTCTAGAAGGTTTATATAAATCAAAGAAAATTTTCTGCACGCAATGCGAGGCAGAAGGATTCAGACGTATCACCTACTATTTAGATAGGCCTGACGTTATGTCTAGGTTTACAACTACTATCAGAGCTGAACGCGAGAAATATCCAGTTTTATTGTCGAATGGAAACAACATAAATAGTGGCATTGATGAGAAAAATCCAGACCGCCACTGGGTAACTTGGGAGGATCCTTTCAAAAAACCGAGCTACCTGTTCGCGCTGGTCGCCGGTGATCTAGTTAGCTTGGACGATACGTTCATGACTTGCAGTGGCCAAAAAGTAAAGCTTCAAATCTTTGTCGAAGAGAAAGACCTGGATAAATGCGATCACGCTATGTTGTCGTTAAAGAACGCAATGGCTTGGGACGAGGAGGTTTATGGGCGTGAATACGATTTAGAAGTCTATATGATAGTTGCTGTTGACGACTTCAATATGGGAGCAATGGAAAATAAGGGGCTCAATATATTCAATACTTCCTGTGTGCTTGCTAATCCCAGCACAACTAGTGATTCGGCATTTCAGCGAGTGGAGGGCGTAGTAGCTCACGAGTATTTTCACAACTGGTCCGGTAACAGGGTTACCTGCAGAGATTGGTTCCAATTAAGCTTGAAAGAAGGTTTTACTGTATTTCGTGACTCGGAATTTTCCGCGGACATGGGTTCTCGCACAGTAAAGCGTGTAGAAGATGTGAACTTCCTCAAAACAGTACAGTTTGCTGAAGACGCCGGTCCTATGGCGCATTCGGTTAGGCCTGATTCTTACATGGAGATTTCAAACTTTTACACCGTCACCGTTTATGAGAAAGGAGCAGAGGTTGTAAGGATGCTGAGTCTCATTTTGGGCCAAGAGAATTTTCGAAAAGGCACTGATCTGTATTTCAACAGACACGATGGGCAGGCTGTAACGACCGAGGATTTCGTTAAGGCTATGGAAGATGCTAGTGGTATTGATTTAAGCCAGTTTCGACGATGGTATAGTCAAGCAGGTACCCCAGTATTAAACATAATCGGTAATTATGAGGCAAACAAGAAACAATACAGTCTTAAAGTTCAGCAAAGTTGTCCGGATACACCGGGACAGAACAACAAGTTGCCTTTTAGTATTCCGTTGCGAATGGGATTGCTAGATAAAAATGGTCTTGACCTGCCGCTCAGGTTAAAAGATGAAAAAGTTGCTGAATCAACTGATAGAGTATTAACAGTTAATCAGGAAACTCAGCATTTCCTTTTTCTGGATGTACCAGAACGCCCAGTTCCTTCACTGTCGAGAAGCTTCAGCGCACCGGTGCGATTAGACTTTGATTATTCCCGTGAAGACCTTTATTTCCTGATGATTCACGACAGTGATGGGTTTAACAGATGGAACGCTGCACAGCTTCTGGCAAGTGACATTATTCGTGAATTACAGCATTGTGCTGCAAGCAACTCCCTACTAATTGTGCCTCCCATTCTAATTAATGCATATTCCGGAGTTCTGGATGCGGTCCTGAAACCTAACGAGTTAGACAAGGCAATGATTGCTCATCTGCTCGCGCTTCCGACAGAGGGGTCGCTGATCGAACAAGTAGAAATCGCGAATGTTGATAGTATTTATGCGGCACGGGAATTTATTGCAAATGCGTTGGGAAAAGAACTGGAGGAAAGGTTTGCCGCGGTATTCGAGGCAAATACTAGTGATAATCCTTTTAAGACTGATTCAGGATCTATAGCACAGCGAGCACTTAAGAATTTGGCTCTAGCTTATCTTGTTAGAATAGGCAGCGATTACTGGGTTGAATGTTGCTTTAGACAATTTGAAGAAGCTACTAATATGACCGATCAGATGGCGGCGCTCCGATGCTTGGTGAATAGTGACTCTAAGTTAGCAATCGATCTGGCAAAGGCATCATTGAAAGCATTCTATGATAAATGGAAGGGTGAGCCATTAGTCGTGGATCAATGGTTTATGGTGCAAGCAAGCTGTCAGCGCGAAGGCACGCTGTCACGAGTGAAGGAACTCCTTCAGCATGAGGCGTTCGAAATTAGAAATCCAAATAAGGTGCTATCTCTAATTCGTGCTTTCTGCGGGCAGAATTATATTGGTTTTCATCATGCTAGCGGGGAAGGGTATGAGTTTCTCGCAGACCGAGTGCTGGAGATCAATAAATTCAATCCGCAAATCGCAGCGCGTCTGTTAGTTCCTTTAACTCGCTGGAAAAAGTTTGATGCAAGACGACAGGCCATGATGCAAACCCAATTGCTTCGCATTAAGGCAGAATCTAATCTCTCCAAAGATGTATTCGAAGTGGTAGACAAAAGCACTATTAGCTAAGGTTTGCTGAATAATTTACTCCCTAGCTCTTGGCTAGGAGTTCAGGCGACGTGTTGAATATTAGTGAGGGGGATATTTTTGGCGCGCTCTGCCGCTTCCATAAAATCTTCAATCTCGTTGAAGTTCAGATAACGATAGATGTTGTCTGACATGGTATTAATCGAAGACATGTATTGCATATATTCATCCATAGTCGGAATTTTGCCTATAGCTGAACTAATTGCGGCTAGCTCTGAAGAGGCAAGAAATACGTTAGCCCCTTGGCCTAAACGGTTTGGAAAGTTCCTCGTCGAGGTAGAAACCACTGTAGAGTTAGCAGTAACTCGGGCCTGATTGCCCATGCATAACGAGCAACCAGGGATTTCAGTGCGCGCTCCGGTTACGCCAAAGATGTTGTAAATCCCTTCTTCTGTTAGCTGGTGTTCATCCATTTTTGTGGGTGGTGCTATCCAGAGCTGGGTAGGCAAGGTGCCTTCTACCTGTTTCAGAACTTCGGCTGCAGCGCGGAAGTGACCGATATTAGTCATGCACGAACCAATGAACACCTCGTCTATCTTCGTGCCTTCTACAGCGGACAGGGGTTTGATGTCGTCGGGATCATTAGGGCATGCTAAAAGCGGTTCGGTTATATTATTTAGATCTATTTCGATAATCTTATGGTATTCGGCTTGTTCATCAGGCTCCATTAAGACTGGATTTTCCAGCCACTCCTCCATGGCGCGGGCGCGTCTCTCAAGTGTGCGAGCGTCCTGGTAATGATTGCTGATCATCCAACGCAGAAGGGTCACGTTCGAATTGAAATATTCGATGATGGGTTCTTTGGCTAGCCGAATAGTGCATCCGCCGGCGGAGCGTTCTGCTGATGCATCGGAAAATTCAAAGGCCTGTTCTACTTTGAGGTCAGGCAGGCCTTCTATTTCGAGAATGCGACCGGAGAATACATTCTTCTTGCCTTTCTTTTCTAGCGTGAGATCGCCCGTTTGGATTGCAGTGTAAGGAATAGCGTTAACTAGGTCTCGCAAGGTGATACCTGGCTGCATTTCGCCTGTAAAGTGAACAAGCACCGATTCCGGCATATCAAGGGGCATTACTCCCGTGGCTGCCGCAAAGGCGACCAGACCTGAGCCTGCCGGAAAAGATATTCCGATTGGGAAACGAGTATGAGAATCTCCGCCGGTTCCAACAGTATCAGGCAAAAGCATACGATTCATCCAGGAATGGATAATACCGTCGCCTGGCCGCAGTGCTACGCCACCACGTGTTTGGATGAAGTCCGGCAGCGTATGCTGAGTTTCAATGTCCACCGGTTTTGGATAAGCCGCTGTATGACAGAATGATTGCATAACTAGGTCTGCGGAAAATCCGAGACAAGCTAGGTCTTTTAACTCATCGCGTGTCATAGGCCCAGTGGTATCCTGGCTGCCAACAGTGGTCATTCTCGGCTCGCAGTAACTGCCCGGCCTGACACCTTCTACGCCGCAAGCTTTACCCACCATTTTCTGGGCAAGAGTGAAACCTGTTTTAGATTCTTCACCAGTCAGCGGTGACTGGAAAACATCGCTTGGAGGTAATTCCAAAGTTTCCCGTGCTCTCTGAGTAAGTCCGCGCCCGATAATCAGGGGAATACGACCCCCGGCTCTCACTTCGTCCACCAAAGTATCGGTTTTTAACTGGAACTTGCTGATTACTTTATTTGTGTCATGCCGGGTAATTGTTCCTTCATAGACGTTAATATCGATTATATCGCCGGTATTCAGCTCATCGACATTACATTCAAAGGGAAGTGCTCCTGAATCTTCCATGGTATTAAAAAAAATGGGGGCAATCTTGCCACCTATACAGACACCGCCAGCTCGCTTATTGGGAATATAAGGAATATCGTTGCCGATATGCCAAAGTACAGAATTAGTGGCCGATTTTCTTGAAGAACCAGTGCCCATGACATCACCGACGATAGCAACTGGAAAACCACTTTCTTCAAGCTCATTTATCTGTGTCGGAGCATTTGTAATCCCTTCCCGTGAATTCTTGTACATGGACTTAGCATGTAAAGGGATATCTGGGCGCGACCACGCGTCCAGTGCCGGGGATAAGTCGTCGGTATTGGTTTCGCCTGGTACCTTTAGCACAGCTACGGTGAGCTGTTCGGGGATCTTCGGTCGACAGGTAAACCATTCAGCATTAGCCCATGACCTTATAAGCCATTGTGCGTGATCATTGCCAGCCAATGCCTTTTCGGCCACATCATGAAAAGCATCGAACATCAGAAGGGTGCGTGACAGCTCCTTAGAGGCAACAGCACCCAACTTATTATCATCCAACAGTCCTACTAGGGTGGATATATTATAGCCACCGAGCATTGTTCCAAGCAGTTTTACCGCATGCTTTTTGTCAATAAGGGGGGACGTAGATTCGCCTTTAGCAATTGCTGACAAGAATCCAGCTTTAACATACGCAGCTTCGTCAACGCCAGGAGGAACACGATTAGAAACTAGGTCCAGAATAAATTTTTCTTCGCCCGCTGGTGGGTCTTTCAGAAGCTCTACCAGACCGGAAACTTGCTCTGCGGACAGAGGTTTGGGTGGGATCCCTAATTTGGCCCGTTCTGTAACGTGTTCTCGATATGCTTCTAACACAAAACTTTCCTCGTGAATCGGTGTTTTCAGCGGGCCGTATATAATATAACGGCGTGATACGTGTCAAATGAACCCAAAGGCGTCTCATTTTACATTTGCTGGCGTCTAGCTTCGCGCCTGTTTACACCGGAATCACTTACAGTTGGAATTTGGTAGCAGACCGCTTGGAGTGTTTTCGTATTAGCGCTGCATCAGGCGGTTGTGTGGTACGCAGCGTAAATCAAAGCAAACGTTTAAGACGTGCTTGTATTCTATTGTAAATTCGTACAAAAATCCACTTGGGGCCTCTAGAGAAGGTCATGGCCAGTGCTCAATAAACGAATAAAAAGTATCGGTGGTAAATCCTCTGGCGAGCAATTCTTAGAGACTTAAGAGTGGTTTACAATTTGTACAGCCTTGCTAAAGTCTACAATTAATTTTCCGATTAATTCTCTATCAAATTCTAAAATAAATTACATGAAAGCTGTTCAAACCCCCTGCATAGGAATTTGTTCAACCACTTCACTCGGCGATGCTGTTTGTCGTGGCTGCAAGCGGTATTCATTTGAGGTCATCAATTGGAATAGCTACGATGATGTCGCGAAATCGGCTGTGCTCAGTCGCATCGAGAAGCTAATTTGCCAAATCCTTGGGAATAAACTGCAAATTTTTTCAGTGCCTAATCTGAAGAAGGGGTTAGAAAAAGCCAAAATTCCTTATGACCCATCATTGTCCCCTTACTGCTGGTTGCATAATTTGCTTAAGAAGAACCATCAGAAGATTGACAACTTGCGTGAATATGGAGTTTGTGCCTTGCCGGAATTCTCAGACGTAAGCTTAACTGCGCTTAGTGAAACTATAGAACGAGAATTGCTGGTGCTCTGTGAGGCGCATTTTAACCGTTACTTCGAATTGCCCAGGGGAAATGACCGAACGTAGTCAAAAAAATTAGCCCACTAAATCAAAACTATGTAGGCTGATTTTTTTATCCTGAGCTTCGGCATACCAAGCTTTATTGTTCCAGTCTCCCAATACGATACGTTGGCCTATAATTTGACCATTGATAGGGCTAGTAAACGCTAATTCGTGGACACCGGGTCGATGGGTGTGTCCGTGCAGCATCATGTTTTCCTGAAACTGATTGAGTAAATCCAGAACCGCTTGTTCATTAACATCCATTATAAAATTATTTTTGGTTGCAGCTTTTTGGCTCGCTTGCCGAGCCTCTTGAGCGAAGGCTCTGCGATCATCGAGGGGTTTTGCCAGAAATTCTTGCTTCCAGACTTGCTGTCTCACTTGGGCGCGAAACTGCATGTATTCCAAATCGTCGGTACATAGCGTATCGCCATGAAGTAGGACGATATGGTCGGTTTCGGTTTTGAGTATGCAAGGATCTTCAATCAATTCAGCACCACAACGTTTCGCAAAATTATCCCCGATTAAAAAATCGCGGTTGCCATGCATTAGGTAAATCGAAGACCCTGCCACATGAAACCCTCGGAGCGCTGAGGTTATTTCATCAATTAAAGGGCTCTGCTCGTCGTCGCCGATCCAGGATTCAAAAAGATCTCCTAGGATATAGAGCGCGGCACAATTTCCTGAATTAATATTCAGGAATTGCAGTAATGTCCGAGTAATATCGGGTCGAGATTCCTCTAGGTGCAGATCCGAAATAAAAAGGATACGCTTTGACAAGATTAGCCTTCTTGGTTGATTTCAGCAGACTCAATGATAATCTCGACAACCGGCACGTCTTGGTGTCCGCTGCGTGATGTGGTTTCACATCCTTTTATCTTGTTTACCACATCCATGCCTTCAACCACCCGGCCGAATACTGCGTAACCCCATCCAACATCGGTTTTGTTGCGGTGATCGAGAAAGTGATTGTCACTGACATTGATAAAAAACTGAGAAGTCGCTGAGTGAGGGTCAGAGGTTCGGGCCATAGCTACGGTGCCCGTGAGGTTTGATAAGCCATTATCTGCTTCATTCTCGATAGGGTCGCCATTTGGCTTTTTTTGCATATCGGATTCAAAGCCGCCACCTTGGATCATAAAATCATTAACGACCCGATGAAATATCGTACCATCGTAAAAGTTTTGTTTTGTATAGTATAGAAAGTTAGCGGCGGATTTAGGAGCCTTGTCGAAATCCAGTTCTAAATTGATCGGGCCGTAGTTGGTAATAAGTATAATCATCATATCTGTTTTTTACTGACCCCACATAAAGTTTTAGTTAATGCATCGTTCGCGAACAGTTATAATAAGTGTTTTGGTATTCTCTAGAAAGCCCCGTTCAACGCCTTCCAAGGTTTCGTGCATATAATAGTTAGCCAATGACAGATTCGGATACGGACAGCAAGGATTCGACTAAGGGTTCAGTACCCTCTAATTTTATCCGCAACATGATCACCCAAGATCTTGCTATTAATAAGCATGAAGGACGCGTGTGCACCAGATTCCCACCCGAACCCAATGGTTATCTTCACATCGGGCATGCAAAATCGATTTGCCTGAATTTTGGCGTCGCTGAAGAAAACGGCGGGGTTTGTAACTTACGTTTCGACGATACTAACCCGATTAAGGAAAGCCAAGAGTATGTGGACGCCATAAAGAATAATATTGCTTGGCTGGGGTTTAAGTGGCACGGCGATGAGCGTTATTCCTCTTCTTATTTTGATCAGTTATTTGACTTCGCGGTAGAGCTTATTCAGAAGTCTAAAGCATTTGTATGTGGCTTGAGTCCTGAAGAAGCTCGACAGTATCGTGGAACTTTGACGGCATCTGGGATGAATAGTCCTGACCGAGAAAGAACTACTGAGGAAAATCTGGATTTGTTTGCACGTATGCGCGAGGGTGATTTTCCTGATGGAAAGTATACGTTGCGGGCGAAAATCGACATGACTTCGCCGAACATCAATATGCGCGACCCTATACTGTATCGAATAAGGCACATTGCCCATCACCAAACAGGCAATGAGTGGTGTATTTATCCCACATATGACTATACGCATTGTATTTCAGATGCGATAGAAGGCATTACTCACTCTTTATGTACACTTGAGTTTGAAGATCATCGCCCCCTATATAATTGGATTCTTAATACCCTGAATATAGATAGAGTTCGACTGGCCAGTGATTTAGCGGAGACGGAATACAAGTACGTGCTCCCAGAACAAACTGAATTTGCTAAGCTTAAATTGAACTACACTATGATGGGCAAGCGAAATCTTAAAGACATGGTAGAAGGCGGGATTGTTGCGGGCTGGGACGATCCAAGGATGCCCACGCTGGCTGGTATGCGACGCAGAGGGTTCACTCCAGCGTCCATTCGTAATTTCTGTGAAATGATAGGCGTTTCTCGGAGCGAAAGTGTGGTTGACATGGGCATGTTGGAACACGCAATCAGGGAGAACCTTGACAAAAATGCACCAAGAGCAATGTGCACCCTGGATCCGCTGAGAGTAGTGCTAACTAATCTCAAAGAAGGCGAGGTGGAATATTTGGATATTGCCAATCATCCAAAGAACGAAGGTATGGGAAGACGCTCAGTACCCTTTACAAAGGAAATATTTATTGAGCGTTCGGATTTCGAAGAGCAGCCAAAAGCCGGATTCAAACGCTTAATCCCCGGAGGGGAGGTCAGACTTCGAGGTTCCTATGTTGTCCGATGTGATGGGGTGGTTAAGGACGATAGTGGGAAATTGCAACATCTTAATTGTAGTATCGATAAAGCGACTCTGGGAAAGAAACCGGAGGGCCGAAAAGTTAGGGGGGTTATTCATTGGGTGTCTGCAGAATACGGTGTGCCAGTAAGAGTCAGACTCTATGACAGATTATTTAACATCGAAAATCCGGAAAGCAAAGAAACAGAAAACTATCAAATGCACCTAAATCCAGATTCACTAGTGAAACTTGATGGTTGCATCGCAGAACCTGCCGTAATGGCAAAAGGGGCATACAGTAATTTTCAATTCGAACGAGTAGGCTATTTCTGTATCGATTTAATTGATTCGTCAGCAGAACTGTCGGTCTTCAATCGCACCATTACGCTGCGTGATTCCTGGTCTGACCAGTAATTCCCAAACGGCCAGTATTTTTATGTTGATCTACAATACTTACTCTCAACGGAAAGAAGAATTCAAACCTATTGTCGAAGGCAAAGTTCGAATCTACGTCTGTGGCCTTACAACCTATGATTATTGCCATTTAGGGCATGCTCGGATGCTGGTGGTTTTTGACGTGGTCGTGCGTTATCTCCGAGCACGCGGCTTCGATGTAACATATGTGCGAAATATTACCGATATAGACGATAAAATTTTGGCCCGTGCCGCTGAAAACAATGAGTTGTTCTCCGAGCTAACCGAACGGTTTATCAAGGCAATGCATGAAGACGAGCAGGCGCTGGCTATATTTCCACCAGACCAAGAGCCGAGAGCGACTGGGCATATCGACCAAATTATCTCCATGATTGAGACCCTTATAGAACGAGATTTTGCTTACCACGCTGAGAATGGGGATGTGTACTTTTCTGTCATGCGTTTTCCCAGCTATGGTAAATTGTCCAAGAAAAAAATGGACGAATTACTGGAGGGGGCACGTATTGAAGTTGGGGAATTAAAAAAGGATCCTCGCGACTTTGTGCTCTGGAAGCCATCGAAGGACGATGATATTGGATGGGATTCGCCTTGGGGCTACGGGAGACCAGGTTGGCATATTGAATGTTCAGCCATGTCCATTTCGGCGCTTGGGGACAACTTCGATATACATGGTGGTGGAGCTGATCTGATGTTTCCACATCACGAGAATGAAATAGCGCAATCGGAAGCGGCAACTGGAACGCGTTTTGCTAACATTTGGATGCACAATGGTCCATTGCGCGTTGATAATGAAAAAATGTCGAAGTCGTTGGATAATTTTTTTACAGTGCGTGAAGTCCTGAAACATTACGACCCTGAAGTAATACGGCATCTTCTTGTGGCCAGTCATTACCGTAGCCCAATTAATCATTCCGAACAGAACCTAAAGCAATCAGCTAGTGCTCTTGAAAGACTCTATATAAGCTTGCAAGATCTAGATGTTGCGGGAGCCAAGTCCCTAACCAACAGCAGATTTGAGAGGGCATTTTTTCAAGCCATGGATGATGATTTCAATACGCCAGAAGCGTTTAGCGTTATGTTTGAAATGGTCAAAGAAATTAATAAGCATAAATTTAAAGATCAAGCTTATGCGAACCAACTTGGAGCATTGCTTGTGCGACTGGGAGGAAACCTGGGTCTTTTGCAGCATGAACCGTCCGAATTTCTGCGAAGTGGTGTTAGCATAGAAATTGATTCAAAAGAAATTGAGCGCATGCTTACTGCAAGAGACCAGGCTCGAGCCGATAAAGATTGGCAAAGAGCGGACGAAATAAGGGATAAGCTGGCGGCTATGAAGGTGGTTGTTGAGGATAATGCTGAAGGCAGCAGTTGGCGTATTGAACGCTGAATTTTTTTCAAAATATCACCAACTCGGTTGGGACGGTTGGTACATTGACTGCCTCGACTCGCGCCGGTATGATGCCGACCTCCCTAAATTGATGCTTTTTCAGCTTTATCGGGGTATAGCGCAGTCTGGTAGCGCGCTTGCTTTGGGAGCAAGATGTCGGGGGTTCAAATCCCTCTACCCCGACCAAGTTTCAGAACTTTAGTTGTTCAATGGTGACTGTAGCTCAGTTGGTAGAGCCCTGGACTGTGACTCCGGTTGTCGTGGGTTCGAATCCCATCAGTCACCCCATTTTTTCCGTAGGCGCTATATCTAAACCTTTCAGAAATGGAGCGAGTCTGCGCTATGCTTAAGCTGGACCTTGTTCGATAATCCCTTTAAGTATGATTATGATTAAAATAAGAAATGTAAACGAAGCTCGAACTGGGGTTGATGAATTGAATCGCTGCGCACCTGTTTTACGTACCAGTGGCAGGGGCCAGTGGGTTGTACTTCTTGCAAAGGCGTACCTGAATCTATCGTTATTGATAGCAGGGATGTATACGGGCTTGAATTGTACTGGTACTCAGCACGCGCTTATTAATCACGAGGAAGATTCTGCCGTTAACACACGAATCCATGGACCTATTTAAAGAAAATGGTAGAAGGATGCTGTTCTTATAGAATATGCAGCTTGTAAAACTGCGCCCGTAGCTCAACTGGATAGAGCACCGGCCTTCTAAGCCGGATGTTACAGGTTCAAGTCCTGTCGGGCGCGCCACATCTGGAACCCATTTAATCCCATATTCCCTGAAAAAACATAAATTTACTAAAGAAAACTAGAAGCTTCCCGACATAATAATCGTAAGGTGTTGTATTTCGGCCCAGGTCAGGATTGGATTCTTGTCGCTGGGCCATTTACTTTATGGCACGGTAATCCTGCCAGTGCTCTGCATTGGCAGGATTCTTTGCTTCTCTTCGGGACAAGCTATGATATTGTCCTGCCCCGAGGCTCGCCAATCAATTAACGGGATTAGTTGGTAGGTTCCCGTTTTCTTTGCTTTAGCGCCTCGTTTTCTAGCCTTTCTGCCATCTGGTTTGCGCGTATTGAAAGTAAAAAGTTGGTAATTCTCTGGCAGTGCCTCGTTCAATTGTTGCACAGATCCGAAGGATAGCTCGTTCCCATAGCTGACTTCAAAAACTATAATTGGTCGTTCAATTTTCAGTACATCTTGCATGCCAAAAAGCACTTTTTTCTCAAACCCTTCTACGTCAATTTTTACAATATCGAGATTTGCTATTTCCATTTCTTGGAAATAGTCGTCTCCCTTGACTAGTGGTAGTTTCCCGGAAGCTAAATTACCTATTTTTAAACTAGATGAATCGAATGAACCAATTCCTTGGTTTCTACCAATCGGGGCGTAAAAGGTAAGGTTTTCGCTGCGGTCACTTAATCCAACGGGATGTAGTCGTATATTGTGTATGTTGTTCAGATTAATATGGTGCAGGAGACGTTGGCTTACCTTGGAAAAAGGCTCGAAAGCGTAAACCTGGTTTGCAAATCGAGACATGAAGAGTGAATGTTGCCCAAGGTTTGCGCCAATATCACAGAAACAGCCGGAGTATTCGGTAGTGCCTGATTGTGCACGCTGAATGTGTTCCATAGTATCTCGTAAAAAGAAGAGTAGAGGTTTCTCGAAAGCGCCAAGATAAAATATACTGAACTCGATGCTGTTATTTAAATTTCCCTGGTATTTCAAGCCAAAGAACTCCTTTTCAAAAGGATAGTCATGAACGATTCCATAAGTGCACAGGGTTTTATAAATCGATTTTTTATGGCTTATGTCGAGCCAAGGTAAGCGCCAAAGGAATTGATAAAAATTTTTACCTAATCTCATGTTTTTCTCAAATTTGGCCTTTTGTAATTTCGAGCATTGGTAATGGTTTAAGGTCTCCCTTTTGATATAGAGGGTGAGAAGGCTGCTGTGTTTTATTACAATTAATGCAGTGCAATGTTTTAAACCGGTTTCTAATTGCATCACCACGCTGTAGATAATTTCCGTGACTTCCCCAGCAAGCTATTACTAGGTCCGCGTTATCGTACCCTGCAGCAATCCAGCCATCATTGTAGTACCCAATGGGGTGGGCCACATTCTTTAGGTCATTGAAATAGGTCGCTCGGTACGCAAAGAGGTTAACTATCTCCATTTTTTGGTACCCCCAAGTGTGGGCGAAGCTTACACAGCGACGAGTTGTAGGATCGTCCGTCTGATCATCAGCAGTTGAAGGGTTTAGCGCTATGAATAAGACACGGCCTTTACCTTCTTTCCATGACCTTTCGAGGTTGTAACGATAACGTCCACAAGAAGAAAATTGAGCGTTTTGTGAGGTGTAGTGCATCTTCGACCTTCGGTTCCAACCAAACATTGAAAAGGTTGAAGCTATCCGTAAAAATCAAAAATAGCTACTCGTTATTTCTGATGTTTTTAAGTCTTCAATCTGTGCTGGATAGAAAGTTGCTATGGAGTAAGAGGTGGTTTAAGGTTCTCAAGTTTTCAATTAGATCTAAGTTTGGGGAAAATTAGGAAAGTAGATGTTAGCAGTGATAGGCGGGACCGGATTATCGCAAATGAACGGTTTCGAGCCTGCCGGGCAGGAACGAGTTGCCACCCCGTTCTGCAAGGAAAAAATCGAAATTGATCTCTTACAGCGCAATGGATGTAAGCTTGCATTTTTACTTAGGCACGGGAAAAAACATGAAAATCCACCGCATAAAATTAACTATCAAGCAAATATTTGGGCGCTACATAAACTCGGCGTAGATAAGATAATCGCTGTAAATGCTGTTGGCGGAATTCACAAAAACCTTGGACCCGGGTGCCTTGCTGTTCCTGTGCAAATCATTGATTACACCCACGGGCGCGTTGCTACTTACTTTCAAGAAAACCTTCAGGATGTTATGCATATTGATTTTACCTACCCATTTACTGAAACTCTGCGATCCGCATTGCTCGATAGTGCAAACATAATGAATATGAAGTCGAGCAGCAAGCGGCTAGTAATGGACGGGGGGGTTTATGGGTGTACGCAAGGGCCTCGTCTCGAAACTATGGCTGAAGTGAATAGATATAAAATAGAAGGGTGTGATTTACTCGGTATGACAGCTATGCCGGAAGCAGTATTGGCGAGAGAATTAGGAATTGACTATGCGTTGTTAGCGCTATCTGCTAATTGGGCAGCAGGCCAATTCGAAGGAGAAATTCTCATGGGGGATATATCTAAAGTTGTGGAACAAAGCACAGAATTTCTAATAGGTATGCTTCAAATTTTGGTCGAGAAATACAATAACCCGTAGAATAATTATAAATCAGGATTATTAGGTGCTAATGGCGGTTTTTCGTAGGGTTTTACTAGGATCACTACACCTAATGCCGGATGGTCGAGGTAGTGAAATTCGTTGCTACGCATATCCCGATCTTGCTGCATGTGGTAGATCCTTATTGGATGGTAATTCAGATCAGGATTAGTCGAGCCGTAATTTAAAGAGTCAGTGATTTCTTCTGGCGGAAGGGGCAATTCCCAGTTTTCTTCAGAATTTTCTACAATACTAAACTCAGCAAGCCATAGATTGGTGTCTGCAATTACGCGATCTTGGTTTTCATTAAAGTGAATCGTCAAGCTGCCTTGAAGTTCGTGTTGTACGCCATACGCACCCCCCCCCTGTACATAAACTGGTTCAGCTTGTGAGGAGCTTGTAACTACCTGTCGCCACAGCCCATGAAATAACAAACGATGGTCGGGAGATCGTTCTAACGCTTGGTTGGTCTGCCTGAATTCACTTAAACGGGGAGGGAGCTGCAAGAAATCATCACGGTTGAAATCGAAAAACCGAAATTCATTGTTAGTTTTCCGCGTTTGAGGCCCCTTGGTCAATATGAATTCCTCGCGTTCCATCAGCTGGGATGTTCTCGGTACGATCGTCGGGTCCGCTGCGAGGGACTCTATGGTGTTAATTGTGTGTAAATCATCAATCATCAAAATATCAGTAAGCCTGTCAAGTCTGCGCATTTTTTCAGGAAAGACTAGGTTAAATTGATCGGGTTGCCAGAATTCTTCTGACTTGTCTTCAGGAGATTCATTGCTAAATATGGATACCTCGATCTGAAACCGTCTTTCTTGGCCCGCCGCACCAACCGAGTTGATTGCTATCAAGGTTCCAAGGAACTTGAGTAGCACACTTCTGATGCGGAATGTCGATAATTTATTCATTATCAAAATCGGAGCTCTTGTCAAAAAATGTGGTTGTTGATGCACTGTAAAAAAACGTGAAAATCTAGTCTAAGTCATTTTTTGCTTAACTAGTCTGAACTTATCAAGTAACTCATTGATAAAGTCAAGTTTAGCGGTTGCCTGCTCACAACCATGGTGAAATTGTAGTTGGTTGGCGCCGATAAGTTTATAACTTTGGGGGTTTTCTTGTATTAATTGAACCAATGATAGGGGATCAAGCTGAGTTTTTGACAGAAACTCGATTTTCCCATTATTACTATTGGCGTCAATTTTCTTGATATCGAAAATCTGTGCTTTCAGTTTTAATCGGGTAAGACGGAACAACAGACTCAAGGGCTCTGGAAACAAACCAAATCGGTCGATCATTTCAATTTGTAGGTCTTCAAGCTCAAAACTGTCTCGCGAGGACGAAATCCGCTTATACATAATTAGCCGCATATGGACATCTGGAAGATATGTGTCTGGTATAAGTGCTGGGATGCGCAAGTTAATTTCGATATTCTTGCCCATTTGCATCTCATGGGTAGGTTTTTTGCCTGCCTTGATTGTTGATACCGCTTCCTCCAGCATTTCCGTGTATAGCGAGAAACCTATTTTCTGCATATGGCCACTTTGTTCGTCTCCGAGCAATTCACCGGCACCACGAATTTCAAGGTCGTGACTGGCAAGGGTAAAGCCAGCGCCCAGTGTAGTAGCTGCTTGAATTGCTTCTACACGTTTCTTTGCGTCGCGGCTCATTCGGCTGTGACTAGGAAGTAATAGATAAGCATACGCCTGATGATGCGAGCGACCTACACGACCGCGAAGCTGGTGTAATTGAGCTAGACCAAGTTTATCTGCTCTATTAATGAGTATGGTATTTGCGCTTGGTATGTCTATGCCTGTTTCGATGATCGTAGTGCAAACAAGAACGTTATATCGTTTGTGGTAAAAGTCGGCCATAACTTTTTCGAGGTCGCGTTCAGCCATTTGTCCATGAGCAACACAGATTCGTGCTTGAGGAATAATTTCCTGTAGTTGTTGTGCTGCCCGCTCAATGCTCTTTACTTCGTTGTGTATATAGAAAATCTGTCCGCCGCGGAGTAGTTCTCTTGATACCGCTTCTCTTTTGAGGCTGTCTTGTTGCTCACGTACAAAGGTCTTTACAGACAAGCGCTTGGCTGGTGGGGTGGCGATAATAGAAAGATCGCGAATACTGGAAAGAGCCATGTTCAATGTCCGCGGAATTGGTGTTGCTGTTAGAGTGAGTATGTCAATGTCGGCACGCAGTGATTTGAGCTTTTCTTTCTGTCTTACACCAAACCTATGTTCCTCATCGATTATCAATAAGCCAAGGTTGTGAAAGTCTATGTCAACGTGTAAAAGCTTATGAGTGCCTATTAGAATGTCAACCTTACCATCGATTACTTTCTGCACGCTTTTCCTTTGTTCGCTTGTTGATTTGAATCGAGAAATGACGTCAATAATAACCGGCCATTCTGCAAATCTGTCTTTAAAACTTTGAACGTGTTGTTGCGCAAGCAGAGTCGTGGGCACTAGCACAACTACTTGCTTGTAATTTTGAACGGCGACGAACGCTGCGCGCATTGCTACTTCAGTTTTTCCAAATCCGACGTCGCCGCACACGAGTCGGTCCATGGTGCGCTTGCTCTGCATGTCCTCCAGCACCGCTTCGATGGTATTCTCTTGGTCTGCAGTTTCCTCGAATGGGAAAGAGCCTGAAAATTTGCTGTACTGCTCATTTTCTATTTTGTATTTAAAGCCTTTTTTTGACTGCCTTCTGGCATAGATATCCAGTAATTCCACCGCGATGTCATGAATTTTCTCGGCGGCTTTGCGTTTGGTTTTCTGCCATTGAGTGGTGCCGAGATGATTTAGTGGCGTACTTTCCTGATCTGCACCACTATAACGAGAGATGAGATCGAGTGATGCAACCGGTACATAGAGCTTAGCTGAATCCGCATACTCCACGGTGAGAAATTCGGTAGTTTGCCCTTCGGTAACTATGGTTTGTAAGCCGCGGTAGCGGCCTACGCCATGATCCAAATGGACTACTGCATCGTTGATTTCTAGCTCTGTCAAATTTCTGACTATTAGGTCCGTATTGCTTTGAGATTTACGCCGACGTCGGCGCTGTGCGACGCGATTACCGAACAATTGATTCTCACTAATTAGTAAGATGTTGTCATCGGGTAACCAGAGACCTTGCTCGAGGGGCGCAATAGTTATTGATAGGGGGTGTTTCCCGGTCAAAAAATCTTCCCAGTGATAGATGCTCTTTGGTTTTATTCCGATGTGCCCCAGGGTTTCCAATAATGTTTCTTTTCTACCCGCGGATTCAGCGCAGAACAGGACCCTGGCTTTGTTATTACCAATGAATTCCTGTACTGCAGTAAATGGTTTGTTGAGCCGGGTATCGCTCGTTAGATCAGGCAACGCAATGGTGCCTAGATCGAAAGCTACTGCATGATCTTTGGCTTCGATCTGAGGATAGTTTTTGAAGTTTGATAAGATCTCATCAACGCGAACGAATATGGCGTTAGGGTCCAAAACTGGCCGAAAGCGATCTATTTGACGTTCTTCATAGCGGCTATTAATGTCATCCCAGAACCTTTCACCAGCCTGCTTTAAATTGCCTTCCTGATAGATGATCGTTGTGGCCGGTAGAAAATCAAATAAGCTATTCAGATTATCGAAAAAGACAGCGAGGTAATATTCGAGCCCTGGGGAATTAAGACCACTGCTCACATCTTGGTATATCGGGCATTGTCTAAAATCAATATCGAAACTTTCATGAAATGCGTTTCGGAAAGCAGTAATGCCGTTCTCGTTAAGTGGATACTCACGACCTGGCAATAGATTAATTTCATCAACTTGTTCGTCTGAGCGCTGTGTTTCTGGATCGAACTTTCGTAAAGAATCGATCTGGTCATCAAACAGGTCAATGCGAAATGGCAGCCGAGAACCCATCGGGTAGATGTCGATAATTGATCCTCGCACTGCAAACTCACCATGTTCGAAAACCGTCTCAACAGCTTGATAACCCGCTAAGACCATCTGTTCTCGGATTTGCTCAATGCTGAGTTTTTGTCCGACTTGCAAATTTAGGCTGTTGGCGGAGATATATTGTCGCGGGGGCAACCGATGCATGAGACTTGTTATTGATACGACCAGAATGCCGCGATTAAGTTGTGGCAGGTGATAGAGCGCGGTCAACCGTTCAGAAATGATGTCCTGATGAGGGGAGAAATTGTCATAGGGAAGCGTTTCCCAATCCGGGAGGCTGAATACCTCGAAATCCTTTTTGAGCGAAAAATATCTTAGTTCTTGAATTGACTGTTCGACAGATTCATTATCCTCACAAACAAGTAGAATTGGACCGTTGGCTATAGTGGCCGCATTACTGACTGCCAGGTTGCGGCCACAGCCGATTGGTTTCTGCCAATAGCAATTAGCGCGATTATTAACAGGCAATGGAGGAGAGAATATATTTGCCATTGGCTGGAGACTCATTCCTTTCCGGCAAAATAGGACCGGTAGAAGCCGGGTGGAAAATAAACGGCGAATTGTATATCAAAACCAAATACTAAGCAGCGTCCGGTTTTTTCAGAGTTTGAAAAACTTAGGTGGAGCTTTATTGCAAGCCCGCATCTTTCGAAAGATAATACCGGCCTTCTGAAATCCGGCAGTATCAAAATTAGGGGGATTAGTGGAGCGTCCAAGTGTAGATGATTACTTCAGCGACTGGAAACAGCGCGAAGCTCTAGTGCAGGAAATGATTCCTGTGATCGGTCGTTTATTCAGCCAACGAAACGTTGATATCTTAATATATGGCAGACCTCTGCATAACCGATCTGTCACCTTCATTATGAAATCCCACCGATTTGTCCGCCAGGCAGAACGGAACGAAATGTCGGAGTTTGAAACTCACCCTATGTTAATGGCCATGGCTAAACTCGACCTTTGGCATGCGCAAATAGATTTAGGCAAACTCACCGTGCGTTATATGGAGCATCAGAACGACAAGGGTGATAAAGCGCAACTTGCCGATGATTTTGTCAGCCAGGAACTAGACTATCTCGATGGCAAGAGGGAGAAGCCCATCGATAAATCTCAGGACGTTGTTCTGTATGGGTTTGGACGCATTGGACGCCTGATGGCGCGATTACTCATTGAGCGCACGAGTACAGGCGAAGTCATGCGTCTACGTGCCATCGTTGTGAGACCTGCTGGGCCCGGAGATTTAGAAAAGCGAGCAAGCCTATTTACTGCTGACTCTGTTCACGGGGCCTTTCAAGGAACGGTCCGTGTTGATGAAGAGAACAATTGTCTGATAGCTAATGGTAACGTAATAAAAGTTATTCAAGCGCATTCGCCAGATGAGATCGATTACACTAAGTATGATATCGACGAAGCCTTGATTATCGATAACACGGGAAAATGGCGAGACGAAGAAGGCCTCGGGCTACATCTCAAGGCTAATGGCGCTTCTAGGGTCATTTTGACCGCCCCTGGCAAAGGGAACCTGAAAAATATTGTCTACGGTATCAATGATGATGAAATGGAACCGGATGACAAGATCGTTACTGCAGCTTCTTGTACAACAAACGCTATTGCCCCGGTGTTAAAAGTCGTTAACGATAGGCTTGGGATCGAACACGGTCATATTGAAACTGTACATGCTTATACTAACGACCAAAATCTCATCGACAATTACCACAAGAAGAGCCGGCGTGGCCGCAGTGCTGCGCTAAACATGGTGCTAACCGACACTGGGGCGGCTAAGGCTGTGGCAAAGGTTGTGCCCGAACTGGCCGGTAAACTTAGCGGCAATGCGATTCGAGTGCCTACACCAAATGTTTCGATGGCGATAATGAACTTGACTTTGCGTCAGGACACTAGCAAAGAGGAACTGAACGAATTCCTTCGCGATATCGCCTTGCATTCTAAGCTCCAGAATCAGATAAGTTACACGGAATCACCAGATGCGGTGTCTTCAGATTTTGTTGGCACCCGCGAGGCTGGAATTGTGGACTCTAATGCCACAATAGTTAATGGTAAAAATTGTGTGTTGTATCTGTGGTATGACAATGAGTTCGGCTATTGCTGCCAAGTTGCAAGAATGGTTAACAAGATGGCGGGAGTGAGCTACCAAGCTTATCCTATAGAACCCTAAAGGATTAGCTGCGTGGTAGCTTTTACTAGTAAAAGGTTTTTTTAAAAATTGATCTTTCGGTTTTAGAACTCTTCCTGGCCGAAGGTTTATCAAGTCATGGCTTAGATTATGCGTTGGCGCAGCTTTTCTATCTTCATCATATTTTTGGCCATTCTTCTGGCCACAAGTTTTCCCTTCACTGATGATGAAGGAGAAATTGAGCAATTTTCTGGATTAACTATGGGTACAAGCTATCGGTTTCAACTGGTGGGTATCCCTGTTGAATTAAGTCTTAAGCTGATCGCCGAAGAAATTAAAGTATTATTAATGGATCTAGATAGCGGCATTTTTTCGACTTATGCTCCTGATTCAGAACTCTCTCAGCTAAATCGTCACGTTGTAAGTCTTCCGTTTGAGGCATCTCCAGAGCTTATGGAAGTGCTATTACTCGCACAGGAGATTTCAGTTCTAACTAACGGTGCCTTCGATATAACGGTTGGACCGTTAGTAAATCTATGGGGATTTGGTCCAAACCCCGAAATCTCACGGAATAATTTACCGACGGGAGCAGCCATTGAGGATGCTCTCCGGCATGTTGGTTATAACTACTTATCGATTGATGTAGTCCATTCACAGTTGAAGAAGGATTCTGATGTTTTTATAGACCTCAGCGGTATCGCGAAGGGCTACGCGGTGGATAGGATGGGCAAGTATTTTGATTCCATTGGAATCGAAAATTATTTCCTTGAAATCGGAGGTGAATTAAAAATGAAGGGTTTTAAACCAGGGAATGAAAACTGGATCCCTGCTATTGAAACTCCTCAGGACACCGTACCTGAGATTTACGAGGTCATGAATAGTAGAGGTAAGACGATAGCTATTGCCGGATCTGGTGATTACCGCAACTACTTCAAACAAAATGGCGAGCGTTTCTCGCATGAGATTGACCCACGAAACGGTAGGCCGGTCGCAAACGATCTGGCAGCGGCATATGTTGTTGATAGTTCTGCTGCTCGTGCCGATGCATTGGCCACCGCTTACATGGTCTTAGGTTTAGAGGATGCGAGCGCTCTTGCCGAATACACCGGCCAGGCAGCGTATTTTATCTATAGAGAAGAAAGCGGGGATTTTGCCGATCAACACAGTAACGCATTTAATGATTACCTGAATTTTTAGATCGTTAACTAACCTCATTATTACTATCGGGAAAGTATTACTTTTTTATCATCAATGCCTGTGCGTATTAATGAAAAAATGTGCCTTAAACAATGGAAAATAAAATAGCTTGGAATAACGATATAACGGCGTTTCCCATCGGACAAAACACTTGCTATCGGCGGCCTATAAGTGTAAATTTCCAACCGCCAAAAAGGTTGGCCTGGAAGCCAAAAAATGCGCCTCCAGAGCGCAGGTTAACCTCCAAGCTAAAGCACAATGCTAACTGTTAGATAATATAGCGAGAGCTGATCTACTTGCCTCGATTGTGCTAATGAGAATAGGTACAAGAACTGCTGTTCCAGGCATTGCTAAAGTAGGAATATCTCGAAATAGAGTGGGCGTGCTCAATGAGTTTGAATAACAGTCCCTGGCAACTGATGCCCATCAGCCGTGACCCAAAGAGTCACGTCCGGGGACAAAGTTCTTCGCGATATTTACGCTCATACCCAACCCGGCTGTTGTTTAAGAGCGCATTCCAAGATTTTCAATTAGTTTGTGTGTTTTGATATAGCCATTATTCACCTTTTTGGAGTAATTTTTGGATTCATCAAATGCGTTTTTAGAAGGGCTAGGGCCATTCCTGATCTATGCAACACTGGTCGTAGCAGTGGTTGGTATTATGCTAGGACTGAGTTTTTTCCTTGGGCAGCGCATCAACCGGCAATATAAAGAAACTCCCTTTGAATCAGGAATTATTTCCGTGGGCAGTTCTCAGTTTCGCATTTCAGTGCACTTTTACCTGACGGCCATACTTTTTATCATTTTTGACTTGGAAGTAGTTTTTTTGTTTGCCTGGGCAGTGGGTGTTCGGGAAGCAGGCTGGCCAGGATTTATAGAAATAGCTGTATTCATTATGATCCTTGGTGTTGCGTTGTTTTACCTATGGAGAATAGGTGCACTAGACTGGCGAACAGAAACCCAGAAACGGGGCTTAGATAAACTGGTTGGTCCAGGTGGCGTTGTGAACAAAAAAGAATTCAAGCTATGAGCTGGCACTTGCAAAAAGCTGATGAGTCGACATCCCCGCAGCCAGGTGGGAGTTCATTTGATGAATTTCTACGACGAAATGTGGTCATGGCAACGCTTGAGGACATGGTGGCCTGGGGGCGCAAAAATTCTATCTGGCCCTTTAATTTCGGTCTTTCATGCTGTTATGTGGAAATGGCTACAGCATTAACGCCTCGACATGACATGGCCCGTTTCGGGGCCGAGGTAATAAGGGGAACACCACGCCAAGCGGACATGATTATTATAGCGGGCACGGTTTTTCGCAAAATGGCACCAGTGGTCAAGCTTCTCTATGATCAGCTTTTAGAACCAAAGTGGGTTATCTCCATGGGTTCGTGTGCTAATTCTGGGGGTATGTACGATATCTATTCTGTTGTACAAGGTGTCGACAAGTTCCTACCTGTTGATGTGTATGTGTCTGGTTGTCCGCCGCGTCCAGAAGCTTTGCTGCAAGGCCTAATATTATTACAAGAACAAATTGGACGCGAACGTCGACCGCTTAGCTGGGTGATTAACGATCAGGGGATAATTCAGAAAGAGGCTACGCCGGTACAACGTGAGCTGCGTCATGATGGTCGAATCGACGCGACTGAGCTCAGGTCACCAGACGATGTCTGATTTATACAAATAAAATGACAACAAATAATCGTACTTAAAATAAATAGTAAATAATGCAAGTTGCAGAACAAAACCCTCCAATAGCTACTCAAAATCCTCAGCTGCTATCGAAACTGCGCCAAGATTTCGGTGACTATATTTTGGCGGAACAGTATACCTGTGACGGCATACCCACGTTCTGGATCGACCGACAGCATTTACTGAATCTTCTGCAAACCTTAAAAGAGAGCACTAGCCCGGTTTTCGAAATGCTTTTCGATATCACGGCTATCGACGAAAGGCTGCGTGTCCACCGTGAAGGACAACCCGCCAGTGAATTTACAGTGGTTTATCACCTGATGTCTTTCTCCGGGAACTGTGACTTCCGAGTCAAGGTGCCTCTAGAGGATAGAGATCTCTGTTTGCCTACTGCTACTAGTTTGTGGCCCAGTGCCAACTGGTACGAGCGAGAAACATGGGACATGTTTGGTATCGAGTTCGAGGGTCATCCCAACTTATATCGAATCGTGCTTCCGCCGACTTGGAAGGGTCATGCTTTGAGGAAAGAACATCCAGCACGCGCAACTGAGATGGAGCCATTTTCTCTGGATGACGAAAAGGCATCTATCGAGCAGGAAGCGCTGAAATTTAAACCAGAAGAATGGGGGATGAAGCAAAAGTCGGAGACTACCGAGTTTATGTTCCTCAATCTTGGGCCGAACCATCCGAGCGTGCATGGTGCATTTCGTATCGCCCTGCAGCTTGACGGAGAAATCGTTGTTGATGCAGTGCCAGATATCGGCTATCACCACCGTGGCGCCGAGAAAATGGCCGAGCGTCAGTCTTGGCATACCTTTATTCCCTATACTGATCGTATTGATTACTTGGGAGGAGTGATGAATAACCTCCCTTATGTCATGGCGGTTGAGAAGATGGCGGGTATCGAAGTGACACCGCGCGCCCAGGTAATTCGAGTCATGCTGGCCGAGATGTTTCGTCTCTGTAGCCACTTGCTGTTCTATGGCACATTTGCCCAGGATCTCGGGCAGCTCTCGCCTGTGTTTTATATGTTTGTCGAACGGGAACGAATCTTTAACATCATCGAGTCTATTTGTGGTGCTCGTATGCATCCAGGTTGGTTCCGTATAGGAGGCGTTGCTCAAGATTTGCCGAACGGGTGGGAAAAACGTGTAGAGGAGCTCTTAGATTTCATGCCGCCGCGCTTAAATGAATACGACGGCATGGTATTAAATAATGGGATATTCAAGCGTCGGTCTCAGGGTGTTGGTGTTTATAACACCCAAGATGCTTTTGATTGGGGCATAACCGGGGCCGGGCTTCGCGCGACGGGGTTTGAATGGGATTTCCGCAAGGAGAGGCCATATAGCGGGTATGAGAATTTTGAATTCGATGTCCCTATCGCGGTGAATGGCGATTGCTATGACCGTTGCGCCATTCGCGTAGAGGAGATGCGACAAAGTTTGCGCATCATCAAACAATGCCTAGACAACATGCCGGCGGGAGATTATAAGTCCGACCACCCTTTAACTACGCCACCACGCAAGGAAAAGACGCTTCTAGATATTGAAACCTTGATCAACCACTTTCTAAGCGTGAGCTGGGGGCCAGTTATTCCTCCTAATGAAGCTACTGTGGCCATAGAAGCAACAAAGGGTATTAATAGCTATTACTTAGTCAGTGACGGCAATACAAGCTCTTATCGAACCAGGATAAGGACTCCATCATTTGCGCATTTACAGCAAATTCCCGCCATTAGTCGGGGGTTCATGGTTGCGGACCTGATAGCCATAGTAGCAAGTATAGATTTTGTTATGGCGGATGTAGATCGATGACCAGTTCTGAATTGATAGCTAGCTCTACGACGCGGGCGCGCAAACTGTCTGCCGAGGAAATCAATGAGATTGAGCATGAAATAACACTCTATGCAGATAAGAAAGCAGTAGGACTAGAGGCTCTGAAGATTGTTCAAAAACACCAAGGGTGGGTTTCTGACGAAAGTCTGCTTGCTATATCCAAGTATCTAGATATTCCAGGTAGTGACTTGGAAGGAGTGGCTACATTTTTCAATTTAGTTTTTCGGCGACCAGTGGGCAAGAACGTGATTCTGCTTTGCAACAGCGTAAGCTGCTGGATTATGGGATGCGACGAGATCAAGGATTACATTAAGGAAAGGCTAGCTATAGATTTCGGGGAAACAAGCAAAGATGGGGAATTTACTTTGCTTCCAGTGCCTTGCTTGGGAGATTGTGATCGGGCTCCGTCAATGATGGTGGGGGAGAACCTGCATCGTAACCTCACGCGAGATAAGATCGACGAAATTATTCAGCAATATCGAAATCGGTAGGAAACATACAAAGTGGTAACAAAACC
>Ga0208881_1000103_pt1 | contig 27275 bp, 25 predicted proteins | sample Knorr_S23_td_AAI_FD_185610 | JGI IMG/M metagenome (GOLD analysis project Ga0208881, IMG submission 185610) | Marine microbial communities from Southern Atlantic Ocean transect - Knorr_S23_td_AAIW_ad_876m_LV_B (SPAdes) (version 2) | ecosystem: Environmental > Aquatic > Marine > Oceanic | place... | reverse complement strand
CCCGTCTGGAACGGAACCGGTAGTTCGTCTCATCGCAGAAGCTCCTGATGAAGGGCAGGCTAGAGCCCTACTTGATCATGTGGCAGGGTTGCTAGAAGGGATTGTGTAGGCGTTCGTGAATGTGACGAGAATCTTGCAGAGGACCTAATTCATGTGCGGAATCGTAGGTTATGTTGGCCCCGAAGAGGCCGGACCGATTCTGCTGCAGGGTCTGAAAAGACTCGAGTACAGAGGATATGATTCTGCAGGGATCGCGCTTCTGAACGGGAGTGGTGTTCAGGTCGTCAAACGGGCCGGAAAACTCTCATCGCTTGAGCAAGCAGTCCAGGATGCTGCTCTGTCCGGTAATTGCGGGATTGCACACACTCGTTGGGCGACACATGGGGCTCCTAATGAACCAAATGCACATCCCCACACTTCTAGTCAGGGCGATATCGCACTCGTCCACAATGGGATCATCGAGAATGCTAATGACATTCGAACGCAACTTTCAGCAATAGGATACGTCTTCACTTCAGAGACAGACACTGAAGCAATCGTCCACTTGATCGATCGTCTCTGGGTTGAGGGAGAGCCACTCGAAGATGTCGTTGCAGCTGCACTAAGGCGGATAGAAGGCGCATACGGTATTGCCGTGGTCTCTTCCCGTGACCCCGGCAAACTTGTCATAGCGCGGAACGGTAGTCCTCTGCTAATTGGAGTTGGCAAGAATGGTGAGACGTTGGCTGGCTCAGATGCTGCTGCCGTGATCGCACTGACTAGAGATGTTGTGTATCTAGACGATGGTGATTACGCGGTCCTTGATATGGATGGCTACCGCATCAATAACCTCCACGGTGCACAAGTAAGCCGGACGAGACACGAGGTCACCTGGGATCTTGAGGCGATTGAGAAGGGCGGTTACGAGCACTTCATGCTTAAGGAGATCTTTGAGCAACCTTCGTCGCTTCGTGATGTGATGCGTGGCCGATTACTGGAAGAGGATGGAGACTCTCGGCTCGGTGGTATAGCGGACCACCAACCTGATCTAAGCCGGGTAAGACGCGTTGTGATCACAGCTTGTGGTACAAGTTGGCATGCGGCTCTCTTGGGTGAGTACATGATTGAAGAACTTGCCCGTATACCGGTAGAAGTTGAGTACGCCTCGGAATTTAGGTACCGGAATCCAGTGCTTGAAGATGGTACTCTTGTGCTCGCTATCAGCCAATCTGGAGAGACTGCGGATACTTTGGCGGCGCTCCGGGAAGCGAAACATCGGGGCATCTCCACGATGGGCGTAGTTAATGTTGTCGGGTCAACAATTGCTCGGGAGACCGACTATGGTATCTACCTGCATGCAGGTCCAGAGATCGGTGTTGCATCAACCAAGGCATTCACGAGTCAACTGGTTGCACTAGCGTTGGTTACACTAAATATAGGTCGACGCCGACACCTCTCTGTTGTGCAAGGTGGAGGCATTGTGCGAGCGCTCAAAGAGCTTCCGGCACAGGTCGAGAAGGTACTAGAGCTTGACCCACAGATCCGCGAATTAGCCAAAGCATACGCCGATGCAAGAAACTTTCTTTATCTAGGTCGTGGATTACAGTTTCCAGTGGCACTAGAAGGTGCGCTTAAGCTTAAGGAAGTGAGTTATATCCATGCAGAGGGATACCCCGCTGCAGAGATGAAGCATGGCCCAATCGCACTGATTGACCAAGACATGCCGGTTGTCGTATTAGCACCGCGCGATGCGGTCTACCACAAGGTCGTTTCGAGTGTCGAGGAGGTTAAGGCCCGGCACGGCAGGATTATTGCCGTTGTGACTGATGAGGCTCCTGAGCTTGAGGGGAAGGTCGACCACGTAATCCGTGTCCCTCAGACCATAGCTCTTCTTCAGCCGGTTCTAACGACCGTGCCGCTCCAGCTGCTAGCCTACCACATGGCGATGATCAGAGGTTCGGATATAGACCAACCTAGAAATCTCGCCAAGTCGGTTACAGTGGAGTAACCCACTCGTGAAAGTTGTCCTGCAGCGGGTGTCGTCGGCAGAGGTCACCGTCGACCGGAGATCTGTCGGTGCCATTGGCACGGGCTTTGTTCTTTTGGTTGGCTTCAAGGCGGGTGACGGAGAAATAGAAGCAACTTGGATCGCGGACAAAATCGTTGGGCTGAGAGTCTTTCCAGATGCTGAAGGAAAGATGAACCGCTCGCTGAATGATGTAGAGGGAGAGCTTCTTGTAGTGAGCCAATTCACGCTATATGGAGATGTCAGGAAGGGACGTAGGCCTAGCTTTATCGAAGCCGCACCTCCAGAGATTGCGATATCTCTGTACGACAACTTTGTGGCCTTCCTCAGTGAGAGAGCTCCGGGTCGGGTAGAAACCGGAGAATTCGGAGCGGCCATGGATGTGGAACTTGTGAATCAAGGTCCGGTCACGATCTTGCTTGAGCGCTAAGGCTAAGGTTCTTGTGGTAAGCATGATGCGACTGATCCTGGCATCCAACTCACCTCGTCGATTGGATGTTCTTCACCAACTTGGACTCAATCCTGCCGTACAGTCACCGGCAGTTGATGAGGTATACATGCCAGGAGAATCTCCTGCAGCTCATGTAGAGCGCCTCGCACGCGCTAAAGCAGAGGTAGTTGCCGAGACAGAACCAGATGCTCTGGTGATCGGAGGAGATACCGTTGTAGTTAGCGAAAATAGATTATTGGGTAAGCCTGAAGATGAAGGCGCTGCGGTTGAGATGCTTCTTTCTCTTGCTGGCCGTGAACACCAAGTTCTCACTGGACTTGCCATTTCAGGACACGACGGAACAGTTAGTGCTGTACCCAGCACTGAAGTTCGTTTCCGCAACTTCACTGAAGCAGAAGCTCGCCGTTACGTGATGGGCGGTGAGCCAATGGATAAAGCGGGTGCCTACGCAATCCAAGGGTTGGGAGCGGCGTTGGTGGCTGGAATCGTTGGGGACTACTATACCGTCGTGGGCTTCCCCGTCGGCACTTTCCTAGACTTACTTTCACGGTTTGGGTGGCGGTACGAGTTCGGTAGCCTGTCTCAAACCAACTAGAGCTGGAAGTCAGCCAACGATTGGAGCCTACATGAGCATTTCCTCTGTCTTGGCGATAGACCAGGGAACAACCGGTACAACTTGTCTAGTCATAGGGCAGGACGGAACAATCCTAGGTCGAGCATACTCTGAATTTACCCAACATTTTCCGCAGCCAGGATGGGTCGAGCACGATGCATTAGAGATTTGGAATACTACTGTTCGTGTTGCACGTGCAGCGACTGATGAAGCGTCCGGAGCAGATATTTGTGCGGTTGGTATAACAAACCAGAGGGAGACCGTGGTGCTCTGGGATCGGGAGACACTCGAGCCCGTCCATCGAGCTATTGTTTGGCAGGACCGAAGAACGACTGATGTATGCCGAGAACTTAAGAGTGCAGGTCATGAGAGTGAGGTAAGAGCTCGCACAGGGTTAGTACTCGACCCCTATTTCTCGGGCACCAAGATTCAATGGATTCTAGACCGGGATCCTGATCTACGGTCTCGTGCAGAATCTGGTGAACTCGCTGCTGGTACAATTGATAGTTGGCTTCTAGCACGTCTCACGGATGGAACAGTTCACGCGACGGACCCGACGAACGCGTCGAGGACCTTACTCTTCCATCTTACTGAAGGTGTATGGGATCCGTGGCTCCTAGACCTTTTGGGCGTGCCCAAAAGTTTACTGCCGGAAGTGCGCCCTAGCTCTGGTGATTTTGGTGTAGCTTCGGGTGTCCACTTAGGTATTGAAGCGCCGATTGCTGGTATCGCAGGAGATCAGCAGGCAGCACTGTTTGGTCAAGGATGTTGGTCCCCAGGTCTGGCCAAGAACACCTACGGTACAGGCGCTTTCTTGCTCTTGAATACAGGTGAAGAAGCAGTGCCGTCCACGCGCGGTCTGCTCACAACGGCTGCTTGCAACGAGAAAGGTGGGTTGGCCTATGCACTTGAGGGCTCAGTCTTCATTGCGGGTGCTGCTATCCAATGGCTTCGCGATGGGCTAGGGCTTCTGGAGGTAGCAGAGCAATCTGAGGCTATGGCGAGATCAGTAAAAGACAATTCTGGCGTCTATTTTGTGCCTGCCTTCGTAGGGCTTGGAGCTCCCCATTGGGTGCCTGATGCACGTGGAATGCTCGTAGGGCTCACTCGTGGAACGAAAAGAGAGCACATTGTGAGAGCAGCATTGGAGGCCATGGCATATGGGACAATGGATGTTCTCCAGACGATGGAAGAAGAAGCGGCTCTTGAGACCCAGGAATTGCGTGTAGATGGTGGTGCAGCTCTGAACGATTGGCTCATACAGTTCCAGGCAGACGTGCTCGGTATTCGCCTACGTCGACCAGAAATCGTGGAAACCACCGCTCTGGGAGCGGCTGGTCTCGCGGGACTTGCGACGGGTGTTTGGTCGGATGCTGACGACTTTCTTTCAGTCCAGGGATCTGGGACCCAATATGAGCCAAGAATGTCTGAAACTGACCGGTCAGCACTGAAGACGGAGTGGGATCGGGCCGTCCGTGCCGCCATTCAGTGGGCTGGTGACTAATGACCTCGGCACGGAAGATCGAGCCTCCATTCCGTATTGCAGTCGTAGGAGGTGCTCAGGCTTCAAAAGTTGAGTGCGAATTAGCGCTAGATTTAGGAAGACAACTCGCTGGGTTAGGAGCCCTAGTGGTGTGTGGAGGAGGGGGAGGTGTGATGGAGGCCGTAGCCCAGGGTGCAACCGAAGCCGGGGGGCTAGTCATTGGTATTCTTCCAGGGTCTGACTCAAAGTCAGCAAACCCATGGATTGGCATCCCGCTCGCCACTGGGATGGGGGAAGCGCGTAATGCGCTGGTAGTCCAGGGGGCAGAAGCTGTTATCTCGGTTGGCGGTGAGTGGGGAACACTCTCTGAGATTGCCCTAGCTTCAAAAATCGGACTTTCTGTGGGCATACTCGGTACTCCACCCGCTGAGGGACTGGGGTTACGGATGCTTGAGGACCCCATTGAAGCAGCAGGATGGGCGCTAGAGCGGGCTCAGGCATTCCGGGGAAGCTGACAAAGACTTCCTCGAAGATGCTCTGAATCTTCTGTCCTCCGAAGGGTCGTGAATATTAGGGGATCCTTTGGACTGGTCCCAAGTAGGGGAGTTCGGCTAGATTCGAAGCCTTCAGGAAGGAACCGGTATTGAGGAGGGGACTATGAAAAAGCATAGCCGTTTCATGGTTGGGCTTGTAAGTGTGGCCGCAGTCGTCTCCTACTTGATCTGGACCGGTGTTAGCGAGACGATGGTCTACTATCTGACTCCTGTCGAACTCATGGCGAAGGTTAAGGATGATCCCACCTTCCACGAGGTAGGGGTAAAGGTTAGTGGTAAGGTGCTTCCGGGGACGTACAAGCGCGTTGACGGAGAGCTGCTTCACACATTCATGGTACGTGATCTTGCCGACGAATCAGTCACTTTTCCCGTCGAATTTCGAGATGCGCTTCCGGACACCTTCACTGACGACACGGAAGTCGTGCTTGAGGGGCGCTTTCGCGGGGATCGTGTTTTCGAGGCCGAGACGCTCCTGACGAAATGCGGCAGCCGGTACGAGGCCGCTCCGGAGGACCTCGCCGGTTGACCATGCTCTCTAACGGGGAGCGAGTCACGTGACGATTCTCGGGGAATACGCCCTCTATATTGCGTTGCCCATTTCAGTATGGGGAATGCTGCTCGGCTACGTGGGTGGTCGCACGCAGAGGGGTGACTACGTTCTGAGTGCGGAACGCAGTATCTATGCGGTTTTCTTCTTACTAGTACTCGCATCTCTCGGTGTAGTGAGTGCTTTCTTGGGTGACAAGTTTGAGTACTGGTACGTTGCGTCGTACTCAAATCGAGAGATGGAAATCTTCTATAAGATCACTGGGCTATGGGCTGGGCAGCGCGGCTCATTGCTCTTCTGGGCGGTAATCCTAGCGTTCTTCTCGACTCTCTGTGTTTTCCTTAACAGGAAAAAGAATCGAGAATTCATGCCATACGTTGCTGGCGTTTTACAGACGATCCTGACGTTTTTCCTCATTGTATTGCTTTTCGCGGATGTCAATCCGTTCGAGCAGCTAGCATTCACCCCTGCAAACGGTCAGGGACTTAACCCGCAGCTCCAGAATTACTGGATGACGATTCATCCACCTACCCTCTATCTCGGCTTCACAGCGTTCACAATCCCATTTGCATTTGCAGTCGCTGCATTACTTAATGGTCGCCTGGATGCCCGGTGGATTGAACTCACTCACAGATGGATTCTCCTCTCGTGGCTTTTTCTCGCAGTTGGGATCATCTTCGGTATGCGCTGGGCCTACGAAGAGCTCGGATGGGGCGGATACTGGTTTTGGGATCCGGTTGAGAACGCTTCACTTCTACCCTGGCTGACAGCGACAGCGTTTCTCCACTCTATACAGATTCAGGAAAAGCGTGGAATGCTGAAGGTTTGGAATATGTCACTGGTACTCCTGACATTCCTCCTCACGATTTTCGCTACTTTCTTAACTAGATCAGGCCTTATCGAGTCGGTTCACTCTTTCGCTCAAGAACTCAAGATCGCCTACATTTTCCTGAGCTTTATGGGTATTGTACTCTTGGCGTGTATCCTGTTGATCATCTACCGCCTACCCAAGCTTCAGAGTGAGAATAGCATGCAGTCGTTTCTCTCTCGTGAGTCCGCTTTTCTATTCAACAACCTAATGCTGCTGGGTTTTGCTTTCGCTGTCTTCTGGGGCACGATCTTCCCGCTCGTCGCCGAGGGCGTGACTGGGGAGAAGATCAGCGTGGGCCCACCATTTTTCGAGAAAGTCAACTTCCCAATTGGCCTGGTGCTCCTCGTGTTGGCGGGTATTGGGCCCGTGATAGCTTGGCGTCGCGCAACAAAGCGGAATCTCCAGAAGAATTTCCAGATCCCGATCAGCGTAGGGCTGTTTGTTGCTGTATCCCTCTGGATGGCGGGAGCACGCCATGGATTGGCGCTCGTGACTTGGAGCGTCTGTGCCTTCGTTCTAACGATCATCGCCACGGAGTTTTGGAAGGGAGCCCGAGCCCGAGCACGCATTGAAGGGGAAGGCTACGCGGTTGCGCTTTTTCACCTAGTGACAAGAAACCGGCGACGGTGGGGAGGCTACATCGTTCATGTAGGAATCGTGATGATCTACTTTGCCTTCGCGGGTGCTGCCTACAATGTAGACGAGCGCCAACATGTGTTGCCGGGGGACCAAGTCGATATCACTTCTCCTTTCGGCCATACCTACACGCTTACTTATGAGGGCCTTTCTGTCTCTTTGGGTAGGGGCCAGCGCAACCTCCTATGGCAAGCGATCGCCACGGTGTCTGTAGAGCAAGACGGTGTGGCAAAGGGCATACTTATGCCTGAGAAACGCCAATATGTAACAAGCGATCAAATCATGAGTGAGGTCGATATCCGCTCGACAGTAAGGGAGGATCTGTACCTGATTCTGTCGGCAATGGATGATGTGGATGGGGCGCTGTCAGCGAACTCCAGTGCGCAGGGTATCGACTTGCAAGTTCTAGTTAAGCCGTTTGTCCTATGGATTTGGTATGGTGGAGTGATTCTCGCCTTGGGCACCGTAATCGCACTTTGGCCAAGTGTAAATCGACGTAGGAGAAGTAACCAACCAGAGCTAGAAGCTGTAACAACAAGTGCTCCTGCGATGGCGGGAGCAGCGAGGTAATCCATTGACTGGTACGGTGTTACCCAACTCCCTATGAGTATGGTGTTCTTGGGAGGAGTTCTGGTTGCGGCCGCAGTCACACTTTTCATTCTTCAGCCTATTCTGAGTGGACTGCATGCTTCTCTCGATAGGGCCGAAGACGAACTGACTGACACCGAGGCCCGTAAGAGAGTCACGCTACTTGCACTCCGTGATGTAGAGTATGACTTCCTCGCTGGTAAATTGGACGAAGAGGATTACCTCTCGTTGAAAGCTGACTTCACGGCTGAGGCTCTCGCGGCGCTTGAAGCTGATGCAGCTGCTAGTAAGCCACATTTTCTTGATGACGATGTCGAAGCTGAAATAACTAAAATCCGTGCTGCACTCCGCTCAGGACTGATGTGTAGATCCTGTGGTTTTGGTAATGACGATGGAAGCCACTTTTGTTCCGAATGTGGCCAGGAACTCAAGATTGGGGCGGTTGGCTGACCTCCGTGTCCGTTCCTGCCCACCCAGAAGCTGACGAGAAGACTTCAACTAACCCCGTTCTCCAAGCTCAGGGCTTAGTGCGCGAATACGGGTCTGTTATTGCGGTTGATGAGATAGATTTATCACTGGCAAGGGGTGAGTTCCTCACCATCTTTGGCCCAAATGGTGCCGGTAAGACATCCTTGTTGGCGCTTCTAGCAGGGGCTCTTAGACCCAGCCGTGGCCAAGTATGGCTTCGAGGTGAGCCACTCGACTTTGGAGAGGTCGAGTGGCGCCGTAGAATCGGTGTTCTCTCCCACCAAAGCTTCCTGTACGGTCATCTCAGTGCCGAGGAAAACCTCCGGTTCTATGGGCAACTTTTCGGCCTCTCAGATGTGGACAATGTGGTAAGAGACAAACTTCAGCATCTGGGGCTCCAAGAACGTGCCGCATCGCTGGTCCGTGATTTATCCCATGGTATGAGACAACGACTCGCACTTGCCCGGGCCCTCCTTCACGATCCTGATATTGTCCTGCTTGACGAACCCTACACCGGGCTTGATCCATCGGCAGCCTTGGTGCTCCAAGGTGTACTCTCAGACCTTAGAGATGGTCGACGGACTGTCGTAATGGTCACACATAACTTGAGTGAGGGCGTGGCGCTGGCAACAACTGTCGCCATCATGAACCGTGGTCGCTTTGTGTGGCAGGGAAAGCGCGCTGAACTTGGGGATGACTTCGGTCAGTTCTACCACAGTGTGATAGAGGGACACGGATGAGGAATTACCTCAAACAGATTGGGACAATCCTCTGGAAGGACTTGCTTGTAGAGTTCCGTACCCGAGAGCACCTTATCACAATGGGTGCTTTCGTAGTATTGGTCGCAATCCTCTTCAATTATGCGACTGATTGGGTCCGTGTGTCCCCTGAAGATATTGCTTCAGGCCTTATCTGGATGACGATCATGTTCGCTGGCCTACTTGGAGTCGGCCGCACCTTTCACCTAGAGGCTGAAGATGGCGCTTTCCAGGGAATATTACTGAGTCCAGTACCGAAGTCTGCGATCTTTCTCGCGAAGGCTTTAGCTAACTTTGTGTTCCTTTATATCGTGGCTTTGCTGGTTGTTGCGGTCTTTATGTTCTTTTTCGGACTCGAAGTTGGTAGCAATTTTGGAATGCTTACGATCGTGATCGGTCTAGGTGTACTGGCTTTTGTCGCTCTTGGTACCTTGTTTACTGCTGTATCAACGGGGACCCGCATGGGAGACACACTTCTTCCGGTCCTCATTTTTCCATTACTTGCGCCCGTGGTAATTTACGGTACAACTGCCACCAGCCAGTTTCTTGCCAGCAGGCCGGTAACAGAGGCTGAAGGTAGTATAAAGATGCTTGCGGCTTTCGCTTTAATGGCCTTTTTCCTGGGCTCTTGGCTCTTCCGCTTTGTGGTGGAGGATTGATGTCAAGTAAGAAAATCCTACTTACTGGAACCGTACTGGCTATGATAGGGCTGATATGGCTTGGGGCGGTCTATTGGATGTCTTTCTTTTGGGTGTCAACTGAAGTCACCCAAGGGATCGCTCAGAGGATTATGTACGTCCATGTTCCGGCTGCATGGACATCCTTCCTAGCATTCAGCTTGGCTGCACTTTTCAGTGCGGTGTACCTCTGGCTTCGGGATGAACGGCTTGACCGTGCTGCCGTTTCTGCAGCTGAAGGAGGGATGGTTTTTGCAACGATCATGCTTACCACTGGGCCTCTATGGGGAAAGATCGCTTGGGGTACTTACTGGACTTGGGAGCCGCGGCTTACGCTCACGCTGCTGCTGTGGTTCATTTTCCTAGGGTACTTTTTGGTCAGGAGTTCGACCGAAAATCCAGAGAAGGGCAAACGCCACGCTGCGGTGGTGGCGATCGTTGGTGCTCTCGATATCCCATTCATCCACCTCAGCGTTATCTGGTTTCGATCATTACACCCGGAGCCTGTGGTAATTAAGGCGGAAGGTCCGACTCTCCCCGGTGACATGCTCACCACACTTTTGATGAGCTTAGGAGCTTTCACTGTCCTTTTCTTGGGGCTATTCCTCCTCCGCTATTCGCTCGAGAATCTTCGGTCTGAACTCGATACTCGCTCCCGTCATGCATCAGTGTAATTACTATGAATCGTAACCAAATTCTTTGCAGTCTAGTCACGGGAATCACATTCCTGATTGGTACCATCACACTCTCTGCCCAGGAGATCTCAGAGCTTCCCGGCGCACAGCTTGCGACCCAGGGTCTTGGTCGCCCCTACTGGCATGTTTTCATCGCGTACGCGATTGCGATCGGAATAGTCTTTTTTTGGGTTGTTTCTATTGGCCGGCGCCTCTCGCAGATCGAGAAGAAGATCGGCAACTGAAAAAGCTTGAATCTGCTGTGATTTTATTCGGCCTAGTGGTGAGGAGTGATGAAGTCGGAAAGCGATTCTTCATCATTTTGACTAACCGTAATGATGAGACTTCGTACGCCCCGATTCTAAGAGTTTCCTAAAGCCTTTGTATATCCTCTGATGAATACCTCGTGGGGGCGGATTTATTGCTTGCTATCAGCAATGTCCCTTTGGCCATTGTGCTTAGCTGTACTGCTGACGGCCCAGACTACAACGATGCCTAGCACACAACGGTATGGATCTGGACTCATAAATATCCCGGTTGCTAGCGTTCTCCCACACATGATGATTACAGGGACTTACTCAGGATTTTTCATGGATCTCAGTCGCACGATTGAGGTTGACGGGAGCGGTAATGAGGCCGGGTTTGGTGCGCCGATCAAAGATTTCTTTTCCGATGCTTCTTTCGCTTTGGGCCTATTTGATCGTGTAGAGATTGGTACAACTCTGCAATCCTTCAATGAGCCGGGCTTGGGTGGAAATATGTGGGGAGTCTTTGGCCGTGCGCAGTTACTAAGACCACAGGGTCAGGGATTGGGATTAGCGTTTGGGGGCAGGTATGTGACCACGCCGAGTTTTGAAGATGGGATAGCATATCAGCCCACGAGACTGGGGATGCCCGACAAGCGGTTCCGTAAGTCCTACGTGGGCCTTGAAGACGTGAATACTAAACTAAGCCTATATGGTGTTGCGACTGTCCACATCCAAGGCTTCGATCAGGGCGCCCTCCCGGAGCACGATATTACATTTACGGGTGGCTATGGCTCGGGAATGTTCAAGGAAGGAGATGAACTCGAGTTCTACCGCTCTATAGACTCAGAGGGTTGGTTCTTCGGCTCAGCGGTCCATGTCGGGATTGGGAATAGCTCGATATTGACTGTGATGAGTGAATACGACGGATTCGATGTCAATTTAGGAGCCCAGTTCGATGTGGCAGGAATCCGGATCGGGGCTCAGTACCTTGCGGTGAACTACTCTGAACCGTCGGGAGGTCATCACTCGGAGTATTGGAAACCGAAACTTGCCGTTTTAGGCTCGGTAGCCATAGGAGTCATAGACAAGCCCGTTCTTCACCGCCCATCTCTTATGGAAAGGCTTGCACCAGACACGGTGGTGCTTCCCGCCCCACCACCGGACACGGTCCGTATTGAAGTCGCCACTCTGCCTCCTGGAGGTGAGGGGTCGTTGGTGAACCTTTGCCTATCCACAGGTGAAACTGTGCAGGTTCGTTTGACCCCTGAGGGTGACACTCTGATTGGTCCCGGCAGGATCCCAATACGCACTCTCCAGCCAGTCCTTGATTTCGCCGGAACCTATGCTGGAACTGCTCAATGGTTTGTTAGCGGTGATCCAATCTCTTTTGAGGGTCGGATGTATGAGAAAATGGTAGGTGAGGGTCCAGTGGACTGCGAGCAGATCATGCGAGTGGGGCAGCACTTAGGAGTCGGGCTTTTCACGCCGAGGAATGCGGATCGGCCGTTCGAGACTTTTTACGTGGCAGTCAGGCCAGGGGTATGGCAGACATATTTTTATCGTCAGGAACAACTGATGAGTAACTAGACTGTGATATGGATATGTTCCCAGGAGGGTCATTTACTGCTTTCCTCTATTCAGAGTCCTCCCAAAGAAATTCTATACAATCGTCGAGAACGACGAAGACCCGATTTGTACCATGGTATTCCAATGTTTTTCTGGTCACTCCCTCTTCGGGTCAGTAGCCTGGGTCAACAGGGAGACTTTCGCTTTATGTTCGGGTATTATACTTTGGATGTCGAACCCCTTGGAAGCGGGGTCTCACGAAGACGGAGAAGACATGGCCACGGCTCAAATGACTGACCAAGACCTGAAGAAGAAGACGGCCAAAAACCAGAAGGCTTTAGACACTGCGATTACACAGATTGAGCGCTCTTATGGCAAGGGCGCGATCATGCGAATGGGAGAAGATTCATTTTCAAGTAGTATCGAGGCGATCCCTACTGGTGCGATCAATTTAGATGCTGCAATCGGCATAGGGGGGATCCCGCGAGGGCGAATCAGTGAGATCTATGGTCCGGAATCCTCAGGCAAGACAACGCTCTGTCTTCAAGTGATCGCGAATGCTCAACGCCTTGGAGGTATAGCGGCTTTTGTAGACGCCGAGCATGCCCTGGATGTCGGATATGCCCGCAAACTTGGTGTAGATGTAGATAACCTCCTGGTCTCACAGCCGGACACGGGAGAGCAAGCACTTGAGATCGCAGAAGTACTCATTCGTAGCAATGCAATTGATGTCATAGTTATTGACTCCGTAGCAGCGCTCGTTCCAAGAGCAGAGATTGAGGGTGAGATGGGCGACACCCATGTTGGACTTCAGGCAAGACTCATGAGCCAAGCTCTCCGAAAGCTCACAGGTGCTGTAAGTCGCTCTAATACTTCGGTGATTTTTACGAACCAGATACGTATTAAGGTCGGAGTCATGTTTGGTAGTCCAGAGACGACTTCAGGAGGGCGAGCACTCAAGTTTTATGCCTCGCTCAGGCTTGATATACGCCGCATTGGTGCAATCAAGGACGGACAGGATGTGATCGGTAACCGAACCCGGGTAAAGGTTGTGAAGAACAAATGTGCCCCTCCGTTCAAGCAAGCTGAATTCGACATCCAATACAACGAAGGGGTCAGCCATACCGCGCTACTCATTGATCTCGGAGTCGACCATGAAATCGTTGAAAAATCAGGTTCATGGTTCTCCTACGGGGATCTGCGCATGGGGCAGGGAAAGGAAAACTCTAAGATTTTCCTAGTGGAGAACCCGGATATCGCCGAAGAGATTGAATTACGTTTACGTACTGCTTTAGGACTGGATCAGGCGAATCAAGAAGAACTTGAAGAAGCTGATGACCTTGTCTCGGAAATGCTGGAAGGGGAGGTTATCGGCTGACGTTCTTAGGAGTTGGAACAAATGTAAGCGTTTGGCCTTCGGTCCTTCCGCTCCCTTGATTTCACACTAGCGGGTACTCCTTACGCACCGTGTCACCCGTTATCGTTAAGAGCCCGGCTTCATAAATGCAGCTTTCCCTTAATGTGACTCCATGACGACCGCCGAGATCCGGGAGCAATTTCTCTCGTTCTTCGAGGAACGAGGGCACTCCCGAAGACAGAGTTCTTCGCTTGTGCCAGAGGATGATCCCACACTGCTGTTCACTAATGCCGGCATGGTGCAGTTCAAGCGCGTATTCTTGGGTCAAGCAGAAGTATCATTCAAACGGGCAGTGACATCCCAGAAGTGCGTTCGTGCAGGTGGTAAGCACAATGACCTTGAGGAAGTGGGGCGCACTACTCGGCACCTCACATTCTTTGAGATGCTCGGGAATTTCTCCTTTGGGGACTACTTCAAGAAAGATGCGATCCGTTTTGCTTGGGATCTTTTGACAGAAGTTTATGGCCTTGAAGCCGAACGCTTCTATGCGACTGTCCATCATACGGATGATCAAGCGGCAGACCTGTGGACAACCGAGGTGGGACTTCCAGCGGAACGAGTACATCGCTTGGGTGACAAGGATAATTTCTGGCAGATGGCTGATACGGGACCGTGTGGCCCCTGTTCAGAGTTGCACTACGACCTAAGAGAAGACCGGACTTCTGTGACGAACACGGAGGAGTTTGTCGAGCTGAACGATTCTGGTCAGATCAGCGAGTTATGGAATCTTGTTTTCATGCAGTACGATCGAGCTGAAGATGGCAGCCTCACCGAACTCCCCGCCGCATCTGTCGACACGGGGTTGGGACTGGAGCGGCTTGCTTCGGTACTTCAGGGTGTGGGCTCTGTTTACCATACTGACCTTTTCCGCCCAATGCTTGATCGTGTGGGTGAACTAGTGGGAAGAGCTTACGACGCTGAAGCCGACGACGCTGTTAGCTATCGGGTTCTCGCGGACCACTCCCGTGCAGTTGCATTTCTTCTTTGCGATGGTGTCTTCCCGGGAAATGAAGGTCGTGGGTATGTGCTGCGTCGTATCCTAAGGAGGGCGATGCGCCATGCTTGGCTCCTTGGACAACGAGAACCAACACTGACGGGTGTAGTCGCTGCGGTCGTTGATAGTATGGGCGACACTTTCCCCGATCTGATCCATCAACGAGACCATCTACTTAAAACAACTCAAGCGGAGGAAGAGCGCTTTCTTTTGACTATTGAAGGTGGAATGACCCGATTTGACGAACTCATATCGGAGGGGGGAGGGACAATAGCTGGGCATGACGCCTTTAGGCTTTACGACACTTTCGGTTTCCCGATCGATTTGACTGAAATCATTGCTGAAGAAAGAGAGTATGACGTTGATAAAGTCGGCTTCGAAGAGGAGCTAGCTAAACAGCGAGCCAGGTCACGCGCAGATCGCGAAGAGGCCAAAGAGGTCTTCAGGGCGGGTGATATCACAGATGGGTGGACTCAAATCTCCGGCGAAGAGCAGACATTTGTCGGTTACGAACGACTCCATATAGGAACTGAGGTTCTTGCGTATCGTGTTCAGGATGACGTAGTCGGCCTCATACTGCGTGAAAGTCCCTTCTATCCTGAAAGTGGTGGTCAGGTATCAGATGTCGGGGTTGTTTCTGGTGATGTCTGGAAGCTAGTTGTTAGAGAGGTAGCTGATGTAATGGGACAAACCGCAGTATTTGGTTCAATGGAGGGTGTATTTCCCGCCGGAGAGGAGGAGCTTCCAGTTGAAGCTCAGGTTACCGATCACGTTCGGCGAGACACAGTTCGAAACCATACCGCGACTCATCTCCTGCACTCGGCTTTACGAGAAGTGCTGGGCGACCATGTGGTACAGCGCGGCTCCTTGGTCGCTCCTGATCGGCTCCGCTTCGATTTTGCACACACGGGCCCGTTGGATACCGATGAACTCGAGCAGGTGGAATTGATCGTTAATGAGGGCATCTGGGCCAATCATCCGGTTGAAATTGACCACCGCTCCTATGCAACCGCTGTTGAAGACGGGGCGATGGCTCTTTTTGGAGAAAAGTATCCTGACGAGGTTCGAGTTGTGAGCATAGCCGGTGTCAGCAGGGAACTTTGTGGAGGCACACATGCGAGCCAAACTTCTGAGATTGGCCTATTCAGGTTCGTTAGTCAGTCGGGAGTTTCGGCAGGAGTAAGGCGTGTTGAAGGACTTACTGGACGAGAAGCGTTTACTTACCTAAAGGGACGTGAGGCCGCTCTGGAAGAGGTCTCAGCGGTCCTGAAGACACGACCGGACGGGGCAAAGTATCGAGCAGAGCAACTTCTGTCCGATACTGCTGAACTTGAGAGCCTCCTCGATCAAGTAAGGTCGGAAGGAGGAAGTACCGAAACGGATGTCACTTCTGATGTGATCGATCTAGGAGGGGGCGACAGTGCACACTATCGGGGTGTCCGTATTCGCGCTCGGAATGCGGATGATGCACGAAAGTGGGGTGACCGATTTCTTGAGTCTGGCACCTCGGGGGTTGCAGTGCTGGCAGCTGAAATGCCTAACGAAAAGCATGTACTCTTTGCGTTTGTAGGTGAGGATCTGATCTCAAGAGGTGTGCGTGCAGATGCATTAATTCGGGAAGTGTCTGAGTTTGTAGGAGGAAGAGGTGGGGGTAAATCCCATATCGCTCAAGCTGGTGTGGAAGACACCACGAAGATTGATGAAGCGCTAGAGTCTGGTGCTAATACCGTGAAGGATTTTCTCCGAGAGGCTGAGGGGTGAGTGACCTAAAGGCATGGATTAGCGAACGACGCCCAGCATCCCCGGTAGAGTTGGGATCTTGGATTGATGCGTCGGGAGTCACTGCCGTGTCTGCGTTTGGCCTCACGAACATTGCTTGTGATGCTCTAGAGCAAGCGCGATTGTCTCCGGGGCGCGTGCGGAACAGTGCCTTTCAACTTCTTACCGCAGATGCGTTGATCACCTATGCCTGTGAGTTAGCACTTGATGGCGAAGACCCTGACTTAGTCTTGGGAGTGATCATGCAGCATTCCGCTGATAGTTCTTAAGGGTCAATATCAGATCGTGTTAATCAAAGGTCCGATACTACTATGCTATAGGTTTTAATATAGAAGTGAGCCAACTGATTAGTGAGAAACCCTAAGATGCTAATTGATCTCACAGGTAAGAATGCCCTGGTAACTGGTGGATCGCGGGGAGTAGGCCGAGCGACAGCGCTCCTGTTGGCTAGGGCTGGAGCTAGTGTAGGTATCGGATATCACAGCCGTTCTGAGGAAGCGCAAGAGACATTGGATGCACTTCACGAAATTGGTGTCCCTGCATGGGCAGAAATGGGTGATCTTTCTGACCCTGGGGATGTGGAAATCCTCTTCAAACGAGTAGATACAGAATTCGATGGCTTAGACATCCTTGTTGGGAACCATGGGATTTGGCCAAATAGAGAAGCGAGTATTGCGGAGATGTCTAACGAACAATGGCAGAAGACGTTGGGAGTTAATCTACACTCTGTATTCTACACCTGTCGTGCGGCTGCCCACCGTCTTCGAGATCACGGGAGATTGGTTCTTGTCGGAAGCACAGCTGGCCAACGTGGTGAAGCATTCCATGCCGATTATGCTTCGACCAAAGGAGCGATGATGTCTTTTGTCAAAAGCTTCTGTATTGAGCTCGCCTCGCGAGATATTACAGTGAATTGCGTGGCACCAGGTTGGATTGACACCGAGATGTCGTCATCAACCTTCGAGGGGGCGGGGCGGGAGCTGATCTCTCGATCGATTCCACTGGGTAGGATTGCGACAGCTGAAGATGTGGCTGGCCCGATCCTATTTCTTTGTTCAGAGCTTGCACGTCATATCACCGGAGAAGTTCTGAACGTAAACGGAGGTGCTGTCCTGGTGGGGTGAGCACGGTCCAACTTTCGCCCCCTCCAGCAGTCCACTGGATTACTGATACGCTCCAGAAGGCGGGTCATGATACATGGGCGGTAGGAGGAGCAGTAAGGGATATTCTGTCGGGTCACTATGCGGGTGACTGGGACCTCACCACACAGGCCCGGCCTCGGCAAATAGAACAGCTGTTTAAGAGAACTGTTCCGATAGGGATCGAACACGGCACTGTGGGAGTGCTCGCCCGGGATGGGACTTTATTTGAGGTTACGACTTTTCGTAGGGATGTCGAAACTGATGGAAGACATGCAGTAGTAACCTTCGCTGACACAATAGAGGAAGACCTAGCACGGCGAGATTTCACGATAAACGCCCTCGCGTGGCATCCCATCGAGCAGAAGCTTCTCGATCCCTTTGGCGGGCTCAAAGATCTTGAGGCAGGCATTCTCAAGACTGTCGGTGTTCCTGAGAAAAGATTTGCGGAAGACTATCTCAGAATTCTTCGGGCCTTTCGGTTCGCGGGGCGCTTTGACCTCAGAATTGACGAGGCTTCATGGAAAGCACTCTGTGACGGGACAGAACACTTGAGAGGTCTCTCGTGCGAGCGGGTTCGGGACGAACTTCTGAAGGCCTTGGATCAGCATCGTATTCCCTCAAGAACCCTGAACCTTTACGCGAAAGCAGGAGCCTTGGGCGTACTTTACCCTGAACTTGACGAACTTCGGACGGCAGATCATTCAGTCGCCTTGAATCGATGGGAGTTTACGCTTGCCTCAATAGATGAACTGCCTCCGGGCAACGCCTTTCTAAGGCTGGCCCAGTTCCTTCATTTGCTTGATCCTAAAAAGGTCGTCGGAATCCTTGTTCGACTTCGGTTTTCAAATGCTCAGACTGATGAAACATCTCAGCAGGCCTCAGCTAGTCCTCTTCCGGGGTTAGATGCGGATGATGAAGCCATACGCCGCTGGCTCAGTTCAAATAGCCCAGAGCGGCTTAATGCCCTGGCTCGTCTAGAACTGGCACGAGCGAGGGCTCATCCTTCTTTATTGAAGACGCCATCTGAAGTTGTAGACTCATGGCGCCGTGCTCGCCTTATACGTGCGACTGGTATGCCGTTGAGCATCTCCGATCTAGCCATTGATGGCAATGATCTAATTCGCATCGGGCTACGCCCAGGTCCAAACTTTGCTCGAATACTTGAAGACCTACTAGACTTTGTTCTCACAGACCCAACCCAGAATGAACGAGGGGTTCTCAAGGCCCATGTTGAGGCCAGGTTGGGTGGTTATGAGGAATGAACTCTCACCGGTCTTTCATACGAGTAGATTGACATCATTCAAACACGGTGCTTTCCAGTTATTCATGACTGAGCAGCATATCCCACGAATACAAGTATCCGGAGGGTAGTGGGATACCGACTCAGCTCATCGACATGCGCACCCCTGTGGACAGGGCAATACTGGTTGGGGTACCACCCCGTCAAGCCGTTGATCCTGCTCTAATAGAAGATCATCTAGAGGAACTCGCAGATTTAACAGACACGGCTGGAGGCGAGGTCGTAGGATACTTAACTCAACGTATCACTAAGCCTAATCCGAGAGTGTACCTGGGTGAGGGTAAGGCAGTAGAACTCAAAGAACTTGTCTCTGATCAGGAAGGGGACTTGGTAATTTTTGACGAGGAACTCACACCCGCTCAGGGGAAAAACCTCGAAGATCTTCTCGGTGTCCGCGTTATGGATCGCTCTGAATTGATCCTAGATATTTTCGCTACGCGTGCGCGTTCGAGTGAGGCTAGAATGCAGGTTGAGTTAGCACAACTAGAGTATCTCCTTCCTCGACTTCGACGGATGTGGATCCACCTCTCGCGCATTCGGGGTGGCATTGGACTCAGGGGTCCCGGGGAGACTCAGCTCGAGACCGATCGCAGACTTATACGGAAGCGTATCGCTATCCTAAGATCAAAGCTTCGCCAGGTTGCGAAGGCTCGAGAGGTTCAACGTCAGCAGAGAGAAGGAACTTTCCAGGCAGTGTTGGTGGGCTATACAAACGCTGGCAAATCTTCCCTTCTAAGCTCCTTGTCGGGTTCGGACCTCTTTATCGAAGATCGTCTTTTTGCAACACTTGATTCGGCAACCCGTAGCGTTGATCTGGGCCAGGGCTACCAGGCGCTAATCACGGACACGGTGGGTTTCATCCGAAAACTCCCACATCATCTGGTGGCCTCATTTCATTCCACACTGGAAGAAGCGAAAGAAGCCAATCTTCTACTGCATGTGATTGATGCTTCTAGGCAGGATTGGGAGGATCAGCATGATGTGGTGATGGGTGTACTGTCTGAACTTGGCCTAGCGAACGCCAGTAAGGTTCTCGTTTTCAACAAGGTTGATCTTATCACTCATGCGGAAGAAGAAATGCTTCGTCGACGGATTCGAGCCATCGAACCTACTCCCGCGGTTTTTGTATCTGCCAAAGACAAGAGCACATTGCTAGCACTCAGGGAGACACTTGGTGCTCGGGTTCGAGCTAAGTTGGTCGAGGTTGTGGCCCACATTCCGGTGTCTAATGGACGGATGATCTCAAAAATGTATCAAGAAGCCGAGATTCTTAATCGAGTGGATGAGAACATGACGGTTTCGATTACGGCACGGGTCTCGCCCGCATTTCTCGGAAGACTCAAGGGATGTCCGGACATCCGTGTTGAATAGATTACTAACTATGTGATTTTAAGTAGGAGATTTTAGGCATCCTATAGAAAAGAGACTTAGTAAAGTAATACGTATAGTCTTCGGATACGGACCTATCACAGAGGAGCTAAATGTGAGGCTTCAATTGGAAAAATGCGCTTCTATCTGAACATAGACCACGTGGCTACTGTGCGGCAGGCGCGGCGTACTGATGAACCGGATCCCGTAAGGGCAGCTGTGCTCGCTGAACTTGCCGGTGTGGACGGGATCACAGTCCATCTGCGTGAAGACCGACGACATATCCAGGACCGAGATCTCCGACTTTTGATGCAAATTGTTCGGACAGGAGTAAATCTCGAGCTTGCTGTCGCTTCTGATATCCTCGAGATCGCACACGAACTCAGACCCATGCAAGTGACACTTGTACCCGAAAACCGAGAGGAGGTGACTACCGAAGGCGGTCTAGACCTTTCTAGAGATTCGAAACGAGCGGAGATCGGTGGGGCGATACGTAGTTTGGGAGGGAGTGGAATAAGGACTGTGCTATTCGTCGATCCGGACGAGGAATCAATACGATGTTCCGCTGAGTTAGGAGCCGACGCTGTTGAACTGCACACTGGCGAATACGCCAACTCTTGGAGGGCGAAGCCAGAGGAAGAGCAGATTGAAAGATTGGGTCATGCGGCTACCCTTGCCCAGGATCTTGCACTCGCAGTTCATGCTGGACACGGGCTTACCTACGAGAACGTAAGCCGGGTTGCAGAGATACAAGAGATTGAGGAGTTGAATATCGGACACAGTGTAATTGCCCGTGCGGTATTGGTTGGGATGGAAAACGCTGTGCGTGAGATGAGCAAGATTTTGAGGCGGGCGCGGTTAAAGACATGAGGAGACGCTGGGGCATGGCGCTTACAGGTGCCCTAGTCACTGTTCTGCTTCTTTGGTGGGTACTCCGAGGCGAATCGTTAACGGACATCGTCGCCAACATCGCCCAGGCTGATCTCTGGCTTCTGAGTGCCTCTATTGGTGTTGGAACTTTTGGTTACTTCATCCGGGCACTTCGGTGGAAGATCCTCTTGACACCCGTCAAAGCGGATACAGGACTCCGATCGAGGTTTGCGAGTGTTTCAATCGCATTCATGGCGAACAACCTTCTTCCAGCGCGAGTCGGAGATCTTGCCAGGGCGTATACCTTCAGTCGTCTAGAACCGGTTTCTGCTAGTGCGGCGTTCGGGTCACTCGTTGTTGAACGGTTCATGGATGGTGTGGTTCTCCTGCTATTTTTGATCATTCCCGTGTATACCTCTGGATTCCCTTCGATAGAGGCGCTTTCAGAAGGTTGGGGGGCTGGCCTTCTCAGGTTGGCTATACTGATAGTGATAGTAGTGACATCAGTGCTCTGTTTGATCGTAGTAGCTCCACGCTTGGTGATTAATATTGCTGGGTGGTGTGGTCAGTTACTAAGCCCAGAAATCGGAACGGCTTCAGTCAAGATCCTCGAGTCATTTATCAGCTCGATTAAGATTATGAGGGATGCCAGACTTTTGCTGCTCGGTTTTATTTGGACACTAGTCTTCTGGACCTGGCATGCTCTCTCTTTTTGGTTGGGTATGCTGGCATTTGGAATCGACACTGGTTTTGTCTCAGCGATCTTCACTGCAGGGGTAGTCGCTTTTGCAGTTGCTCTTCCTGCTGCTCCGGGATTCTTTGGTACCTTCCACGCGGGCTCAGATTTTGCTATCGGCACAGTTTACGGTGTAGACAGTGCCGACTCTCTAGCGTTCGCTTTCGGATATCACTTTGGAGGTTGGGTCCCGATCACAATCATTGGTCTGTATTACACTTGGGCACTTGGTCTCTCACTTGGTCAGGCTAGGTCCTCGAATTCAGACACAAGCGAAGATGAGGACTTCACGGAGGAGCATTGAATCAAACAGTATCCCTGTCTGCTCCTGCGAAAGTGAATCTGTTCTTGAAGGTTCTGCACCGTCGCTCGGATGGGTTCCATGAACTTGAGACCCTCTTTCAGGCCATTGATTACTGCGACGACGTACTGGTTAAATTAAATGACCTTGGACAAATCAGCCTTGAAGTTACAGGTCTGGAAGTAGGGCCGGTGAAGCATAATCTCGCGTACCGTGCGGCCTCTGCTTATCGAGAGGCAGCTGGTTTGCAAGAGGGAATCCATGTGCGACTAACAAAACACATTCCTACTGGAGCTGGCCTAGGGGGTGGGTCGTCTGATGCTGCGGCTGTGCTTCGTGGGCTGGACTACCTTACCGAGGGTCTACTGGATACCGAGGCTTTGAAGGAAATTGCATCTAACATAGGGTCAGACGTCTCATTTTTCTTGTGCCACAGTACTACAGCACTGGCCCATGGAAGAGGAGAGATACTCGAGCCCATCGAGCCTCTCCCAGAGGAGGCTCTACTCCTAATACTCCCGCCCGTGCACGTGTCCACACGCAATGCTTATGAGATGCTTGGGAGGTCTTCGGATGATAATGGGCATCACACTGGCCTAAGTCTCATTAGAGCGAGAAGGGACTGGGATACGATCATTTCATCAGCGCAGAATGATTTTGAGGTCACGACTGCTGACTTGTACCCTGAAGTCCGATGTTCGCTTGGTGCCCTGAGGCAGAAGGGTTACCCACTCGTTCTGCTTTCCGGGAGTGGCGCTGCTTGCTTTGCTATCGCCAGGAATGACGGTGACGTTGAATCCGATGCACGCGACCTTACGGAAGAGCTTGGTTGGCCTTGTCTGGTAACACGGACGTTGGAGAGTTATCCACTGGTCACACCGATATCTGCGAAGCCTTGAACCTAAGGCCTAGCTTCCGATAGGATGATTATGTTGGCCCGTGGTCTAATGGCAGGACACCGGTCTTTGGAACCGGCGGTGGTGGTTCGAATCCACCCGGGCCAATTGCAATACTTCTAGGCACAGTAAAACGAACCGGGATATTAGTGAAGTCGAGGAAATATCTGTCTGCCAGGGGACTCGGCACGCTTCTATTGATTTGTGCTACCTCTCCTCAGATCAACATGGCGCAGGTCGTATCCGGTGAAATTGATACTGTAACTGTTGTTATTGATTCATCGGAATCGCAGGGGATCGCCCGGGCAGCCCAAGCTCGTTTTGAGCGGCGAAGGATTCGGTACTTTCCTCTTATACTTGGATCGGCCAATGGTGCTTGTGATGAGCGAGTTGGGCGTTTCTGCTCTTGGTACGACGAGGGGGATTGGTACCCACGTCCCGAATTAGTCGAAGCTGAAGAACTTAGAGAAGAACTGCTGTTCTTATTGGACTCAATACAGGCGCTTCTTCCGGGTGACGGTTGGTTACTAGGGCAGCGCGTCTGGTACCTCTCTGAAGCTCAGCGTTGGGAAGAAGCACTTGAGGCAGCTCGTTCATGTGGGACTGCCGAGCCCTGGTGGTGTGCAGCTTTGGAAGGATTCTCTCTGCATGGACTGGAAAGATATGTCGAGGCCGAGCGAGCGTTTTCGATAGCAATAGACCGAATGGATAATGAACAGGCACTTAGGTGGCGCGTACCACGTTGGGTTATGGATGATGACGGTCAAAATGCGCTAAAGGAGGCAGCAACATCATCTTCTGAAGCCCTAGATAACTTGCTTGAGCGCCTCTGGCTGCTCGCGGATCCGCTCTATCTAGTTGAAGGTAATGATCGAAAGACTTCTCACTATGCACGCTGGACTGTTGCAAAGATCCGTGAAGAGGCCAAGAACCCCTACCGAATTAGTTGGGGCAATGATCTTGACGAACTCACGATCCGACACGGTTGGGAACTGGGGTGGAATAGGACTTCTGATGCAGGATTCACGACGGTCGAGCATGTGATTGGTCACAAACATCCGGAGGGAAGGGACTATATGCCTCCTGGTAAAATGCTTAATACCCCAAGTCTTGCAGCGCCGGGAGATCTACGGGCAGATGTCGAACGACCTCGTTCTCTATATGCGCCAACATATGCACCTGTCCTTCTTCCAATGGAAGGTCAAGTTGCATTCTTCCCCCGAGGTAGCCGAGTAGTTGTAGTGGGAACTCACTTTCTTCCAGATGATACGACTCGGCATGTGGGCCATGACCATCCAATACCCTGGCTCGATCCGGGTACCCAGGACGGAATGTTGGATCGTGCTGGAATCTTTCTAGTGCCACTAGACGGAGCACGGATCAAGAGTGCTCAAATAATGGGCCATACCGAGGGTGCGCTCTCACTTGAGGTGCCGTCGGGGAGTTATGTGCTTTCGACTGAAACGTGGAGTCCGAGGAAGCACCGTGCCGGGCGCCTAAGGATGGGGTTTGAAAGTCAGCCAGTGCCAGAGGATGTGGCATCGCTTTCTGATATTCTGATGCTGAGACCTTCTTCTAAGGAGCCTGAAGTGCTTGCGGCAGCGCTTCCACAGGCACTCAAGAAAGCCGAGATCCTAACAGGTCAAACATTCGCTATTGCTTGGGAAGTCTCCGGCCTTGGATTTAGATCGGAGACTTTGCTTTTCGAAGTCTCCGTGAGTCCGATAAATCGGGGAGTGCTCCGCCAGATCGGGGAATTTCTTCGGATCACAAAACCTGCAAGGCCGCTTCGACTCTCCTGGGAGGAGCCCGGACCGCTAAGCCCAGGCTCATTATTCCGGTACCTCAACCTAGATCTGCCAAACCTTAAGGCGGGCAAGTATGAAGTTCGAATGGTTTTGAAGACGGTGGGGCGGGCAGATGCAGTTAGCGCCCGAGTCTTTAGTGTCCAAGAACGGTAAGAAAATCTTCTATCTGTTAGTCAGATGTAGGACTAAGGTTAGAAATTCAGTAAACAACGAGCGTTGACCACTGATAGTGGTTTTTCTAACGTTCCTTGCTATCAAGCGATAGCTATAGGGATCCAGATTCTAGCTTCGGTCACATGGAAGACACTTACAGGCATGGACCTCTTCTTCTGCTTAGCGGACGCGCTAATTCTCCGTTAGCACGTGAGATAGCTGAGAACCTTGGAGAATCGCCAGAAGGAGCGACGATCAAAGATTTCTCGGACGGTGAAATCTTTGTTCGGATAGACCGCAGTGCTCGTGGGCGGGATGTTTTCATTATCCAACCCACTTCGGCTCCTGCGGGCAATTTCATGGAGTTGTGTCTTCTATTAGACGCCGCAAAACGGGCCTCGGCAGCCCGAGTCACAGCGGTCATTCCGTATTTCGGATACGGTCGTCAGGATAGGAAAGACCAACCCAGGGTCTCGATTGGTGCTAAGCTCGCTGCGAACCTTATTGTAGCGGCCGGAGCTGATCGCGTTATCTCAATTGATTTTCACCAGCACCAGATCCAGGGGTTCTTTGATATTCCCGTTGATCACCTTTACGCAGCACCGGTGGTGACAAAGTACTTCAGAAATCTTGCACTCGAAGACCTCGTAGTCATAGCTCCTGATGTCGGAGCGGCAAAGATGGCAAGGGGTTTTGCTCGCCGTCTTGGGGCGAGCTTTGCGATTATCGATAAACGTAGGCCGAAGGCAAACATGTCTGAGGTATTAAACATTGTTGGTGATGTCGAGGATCGGACTTGTCTAATTGTTGATGACATGGTTGACACAGGAGGTTCACTGGCCAACGCCGTCGAAGCACTCAAAGACCGCGGTGCTAAGATAGTTTATGCGGCGGCAACACATCCGATTCTTTCCGGGGAGGCACCTAGTAGGCTTGCCAACTCGCCTCTGGAGCGGATGATCGTGACGAATACGATTGATGTTCCAGAGAAAAAACGCTCTGACAGGCTAGAGATTCTTTCCGTAGCTGACTTGCTCTCTAAGGCAATTCACCACGTGCATTCGAACGAATCTGTAAGCAAACTCTTTGAGATTCCGAAGGAAAACTGAGGGAAAGGGCCCCAGGATAGCCCTGGGGGCCGATAATCAGGAGAACGAGAATCCAGAATGACTATTACGCTGAAAGCACAGAAACGAGAAGGTACGGGAAAGGGGGTAGCGAGAAAGCTACGTCAGGAGGGCCGGGTCCCGGCTGTCTTGTATGGACGGGAACTGGGCACCATCCATTTGTCGCTGGATACACATGAGGCGGAGAATCTTTTTCACTCAATCAGCACTGAGAATACGATTGTGGGCCTCAAGGTTGAGGGGGTGGGCGAGCCTTTCCAAACGTTGGTGCGTGAGATTCAGAGCCATCCGTTCAAGTCTTCGCTTATTCACGTAGACTTCCTCCGCATCCAGGCGGGTGTTGCGGTTGATGTTGAAGTCCCGTTGCATCTGATTGGAGATCCAATCGGTGTTAAGAATAGCGGTGGTGTGCTTGAGCAGGTATTGAACGAACTTCCAGTGAAGTGCATCCCATCGAAGATCCCAAAGCTAATCGAGGTCGATGTTTCTGAGCTTGATATTAACCAGTCCCTCCACGTGTATGATCTAGAGTTGGAGGAAGGCATCAACATCACCGTTGACGAAGGGCGAACTATTTGTGCGGTGGCGATTCCCAAGGTTGTTGAGGAGGCTGTCGTTGAAGAGGATGAACTGCTTGAGGGTGAGATACCGGACGAGGACGAGGAAGCCTTGCCAAGTGATACAGCAGTTGAGGAGTCACCCGAAGACTCTGATGGAGATGGCGATTAGGGTCGGTTCATTCCCATGTGCGTGAAGATTGTGGTCGGACTAGGGAATCCAGGTCCTAAATACGATGCTACAAGGCATAACGTAGGGTGGTGGGTTGTTGATCGACTTGCCTACGATTGGGGCTTTGGTTCTTTCGAAAAGGAGGATCGGGCTCTCGTCACTGAGGGTGATGTGGGTGATTCCCATGTGCAGCTGGTAAAGCCCACTACATATATGAACCGCAGCGGATTGTCGTTGCTACGATTGAGTGAGATGGAGTCTTTTCGGATCAGAGAAGACCTCCTGGTAGTCGTGGATGATGCCGCACTTGAAGTGGGACGAGTGAGGTTTCGACCAGAGGGAGGACCCGGAGGACACAAGGGGCTCAAGTCAGTATCAGGAGTCCTACAGTCCGACGCATACGCTCGGCTCCGAATTGGGGTTGGCTTGAAGCCAGAAGGACAAGACTTAGCAGACTGGGTGCTCTCGCGTATGCCCCAGGAGGACGAGGACATCGTGGTAGATCTGCTCCCCGTC
>Ga0208881_1000101_pt1 | contig 27310 bp, 24 predicted proteins | sample Knorr_S23_td_AAI_FD_185610 | JGI IMG/M metagenome (GOLD analysis project Ga0208881, IMG submission 185610) | Marine microbial communities from Southern Atlantic Ocean transect - Knorr_S23_td_AAIW_ad_876m_LV_B (SPAdes) (version 2) | ecosystem: Environmental > Aquatic > Marine > Oceanic | place... | reverse complement strand
CTCATATGGACTAATATGGAGGCTGTAGAGCCAAATCTCTCCATTCTCTACCCTGCCGTGCGCATCATGGAAGGACACATGCCCTGAGCGAATGGACTTCACCTCAGGGCCCTTAAGTTCGATTCCCGCCTCAAAGGTCTCAAGAACCTCGAACTCGTGCCTTGCCTTACGGTTACGGGCCGCAATTTTTTGCCCGCCGTCTCCACTACCAGCGCCGCGGGCAGACATCAAGAGAATGCGTTCAAAGGTGAAACCATAGCGAGCATCATCCCAGCCTCAGCAATACAATGTCTCACGTTTTGAAGCCCATGACGTCGGCTAGACTTGCCCTGCGTACGGTGTTGTAAACCTGGGCTACTTCTCCACCCAAGACAAACACGATTGAGCCATAGTAGATCCAAAAGAAAAGAACTACTCCTGTCGTCAGATTGCCCAACATAGACCCGTAATAGGCTAGGTCGGTGGCATACCAAGAGAACGCCCACTTCATTGCCTCATGAAGCAGGGATGAGAATGTCGCAGCAACGCATGCTGTCCTCCATGAGATGCGGCGGGCTGGAAGATACCTATATGCAGCCAGAAATAGTGCCCAGAGCGAACTCAAAGCTAGCAAGTGACCGAAAGTCCGTTCTACAAGAGATAGCGTCCGGCCTTCCAGCCCAATCATACCAACACCAACCGCTTCAAACAGAAGCGTAACGGTAAGGTTGAGCGCAATTAGAATTATTCCAACAATCACAGCTTGCACATCAACAAGCTTGCCTCGTAATGCTCCGCGGTACTGGCCGATATCGAAGATCTTCCGCAGAGCCACTCGCAGGGTAGCGACCAATCGCGTACTCAGCCACACAAACGACACGACCCCAAAGAGTGTGAAGCCTGAACGTCTCTCGACTAATTCCGATACGGGAATCCTAAGCACTTCAGCGAAGTCGAGAGTTGCCGTCTGAGGAAAGTTCTCAGCAATCAGAGAGAGTACGGCATCTGTAGGATCTCCGAACCGCGCATTAAGAATGTACCCACTTAGGCCGATTCCCAGAACGATGAGGGGAACCAGTGAAACCAGCACGTTAAAGGCGATTGCACCGGCCATAAAAAAGACGTTGTCTTCGATAAGTTTTTCCCGAAACTGACGGGAAAAATCGAGGGCTTTATGCGGCAGTTGGCGATGACGAGATCCGGAACGACCAGCTAACATTCCAGAACCAGTTGACGCCATATCCGGCTCGACTAGTCCAGCACCTCTAGAACATCTTCAGTGTCCATCTCATCAGGAACTGCCTGACGAGCCGCATCAACACCTGCTCGGTAAGCGGCCTTGGTTGTCTCCAATTTCTTCTCAAGTTCGTCCCGTGCCTCACGTGCTGCCTGAACACCAGCATCCACAGCAGTCTTCACAGATTCAATGTGCTCCTTCGCGCCATCCCGAGCCACACCTAATCGATCTTCGACATCACGCATGCGATCTTCAGCTGCTTCTCGAAGTCTGCGAGCGTGTTCCTTGAGATCTTCTTGGGTCTCCGCACCAGATTTAGGTGCGAAGAGTAGGCCTAAGCCCGCTCCCACCAAAGCCCCAAGTACGAACGCACCTAACCCGCCCCCACTCTCTCGCTCAATTACGATGTAGGGAAGTTCTTTATGATCACGCATATCAGCCTCCAAACGGACAGCGGCCCATCTGCACCCGGGCCGGGGCTTAGTGCTAATCTAGCCGCCGCGGCGCAGCCTATCTACAGGTCTGACCTCAGTTTGCAGCGCTCCCTCAGAAGCCAGCCTCAGCCAATTCCAGATATTGACCTAAATCAACCATTGTAGATCAGATTCATCTATGTCTGGCTTACCACTTCCCTTTTGATTCATCAAGTCATATGTAAGCCGCTTACCCAACTCCACGCCGGGCTGCCCGAGTGGATCAACTCCATATAGTTCAGCAGCAATCACTGTGGTAACCTCCAGCATCATCAGAAGCTGTCCCATAGTATCGACTCTGACTACCGGGAGGTGAATTGTTGCATTTGGACACCCGGCCCTCCTAAGAGCCTCGGCTGTTGCTCGCCATTCTGCTGCGAGGAGCTGCCCCATAGTGTGCCCTCCGAGATAAGAGAGTTCTTCCTTGAGGCCTTGATGGCAATCTGGGATTGCTACCTCAGATCCATGGTCTTCAACCTTAACAAAGAGGACTACTTTATCTCGTGGGCCTTCCATAAAGAGTTGAAGAAGGGAGTGCTGATCTCTTGCGCCCAAAGCTACCAAAGGTGTGGGGCCAGTCGCTTTCTCTTCTCCATCCATCGAGTGGTGCTTGCCGAGACTCTCAGCCCAAAGCTGCTGGAACCACTCCGATGTCGAGGCTAGTCGATCCGCATAGGGCATGAGAACGTGGATTTTTTGCCCATGTTTTATGTGTGCCTCATAGAGGAGAGAGGCGAGGATCCCTCCAGGATTTTCTTTTAATTTATCTGTCCGACATCGATCATCCATCAGGGCTGCACCACTAAGTAAGGCTTCTATGTCGACGCCACAAAGAGCCACAGGAAAGAGCCCCGCAGCAGAAAGGATTGAGAAACGTCCGCTAACATTTTCAGGAAGCGGTAGGGTCAGGACCCCTTCAGTTTCGGCAATATGTCGGAGGGGACCGCAGTTTGGGTCGGTAGTAAAAACAAAGTGCCCGAGGGCATTCTCTTCTCCGACACTGCTAGCAACCCAATCGCGCGCAACAAGGTATTCAGCCAGAGTTTCCACAGTTTTACCCGACTTACTAATCACATTAAATAGTGTCTTTATGGGATCCATCCGTGAGAAAAGAGCGCCTAGGGTGTCGGGATCCGGGTTATCCAACACATGCAGTCGAGGATAGTGATCCCTCTCTTCCCTTGAGCGATTATTCCAATCGGGACCAAGAAGAGCGTCACGTAAGGTCCTCGCACCAAGCCCAGAACCGCCAATACCGAGTACCACAACATCCGAGAAGCGTTGTCGGAAACTTTCGGCCAACGTGATGACAGATTTCGAATTAGCTGGGGAGGAAGGCAGTTCGAAGAAACCAAAATCACCAGCAGATCGGCGAGCATCCACCGCGGCCATTACTTCCTTGAATCTCTCTCCAATCACACCATCAAGATCTTCGCTACTAACACCCAGTGTGATGCGAGGTGATATCAGATTCCCATAGTTAAGTTGGATGGGATCCATCAATCCACCTCGATGGTGAGACCATCATATGCAGCGATCACCCCGCTGGGTAAACGGTCCTCTAGTTCAGCATGGGTAACCCTATGAGTCAGGTGTGTCAGATATGTCTGAGCCGCACCCACCTCACGTGCCACTTCAATCGCTTCCTCAACATTGAGGTGGGCGGGATGTGGCCTACCAAACCATAGGGCATTAAGAACAAGCACTTCCACCCCCTTAAGAGCGGCAATTGCCCCCTGAGGCAATGTCTTTGCATCAGTGATGTAGCCCAGCTTTCCCACGCGGAATCCGTACACCGAAACTGATCCGTGAGGCACTGCAATGGGCAGGAACCTTCTCCCTAAGATCTCTACTGACTCTCCAGCTCTGAACTCCTGAAGGCGGGCCCGCGGCTTTGAACTCCCTAGCGGTGGGAGAATTTCATCATCGAAGATATATCTGAAATATGAGGTAATATGCCTGGAATACTCGGCGGGAACAAACGCAGGGATATCACCTTTCTTTACCGTGAATACACGTACATCATCAATACCGTGCACGTGGTCAGCGTGTGTGTGTGTAAACCAGATTGCATCAATGTGGTTGATTTGATTCGCTAAAAGCTGAAGGCGAAGCTCCGGTGGTGTATCAATAAGAAGGTGAGCCCCATCGATCTCCAGAACTGCGCCATGGCGGGTCCTTTGATCCCGAGGATCGTCAGAGGTGCATGCATTGCAGTCACATCCGATAACGGGTACTCCGAATGATGTGCCCGTGCCAAGAAATGTGAGTCTCACTTATTGCAGTTCCCTAGAGATGCTCCAGTCGCATCGTGTTGGTTGATCCAGATTGATGGAAGGGATACCCAGCGGTTACTGGTATCACAGCTCCTGCCTTTCCAACCCCACTACTGAGGACAGATTCAAGTCCAAATGCTGTGAGCGAGTTGTAGGAAATCTCTATATTTTCTGCCAAGACAGGCTGCACTCCCCACACCATAGAGAGTTGACGATAGGTAGCTCGATCGGTGGTCACCGCGAACACTGGAACCGATGGGCGATAGGACGAAACCAGCCTGGCGGAAAAACCCGAGCGTGTTATGACCACGATCGCGGGCGCGTTCACCCTGCGCACAGCATCTACTGTAGCGGCTGAGACTGCATGCTCTTGAGATGATGCGCCGCCACGTGAATCCATACTGGGATGCGTCAAGTACTGAGGTCCACGAACCAAGAAGCCACTGCGCTCAATCTCAGTTCCAATGTTGACGAGTGCCTCAAGGGCCTCCCTAGGGTATCGACCTACAGCCGTCTCCCCAGAGAGCATAAGGGCATCTGTACCATCGAGAATCGCATTTGCAACGTCGGATGCTTCAGCCCGCGTCGGCCTTGGGTGTTCAAGCATGGATTCTAGCATCTGTGTAGCTGTAATTACCGGACGGGCATAAAGGTTGGCCATTTCTACAATCCGCTTCTGAGCCAGTGGAACTCGCTCGAACGGAAGTTCCACCCCCAAATCTCCTCGAGCCACCATTACAGCATCAGTCTCAGGAAGAATCTCTTCAATAGCCCGTAATGCTTCGGCTTTTTCAATCTTGGCTATAACTAGCGCCTGGTCTCCCACTCTCTTCTTGATGTCGATTACATCCTCTGGACCACGAACAAAAGAAAGCGCGACATACTCGACACCTTCCTCAAGCGCGAATTCCAAATCTAAAAGATCTTTTTCGGTCAAGGATGGTGCCGTAAGCGTAACGCCCGGAAGATTTATTCCTTTTCGGGCCTTGAGTAATCCTCCACGGACCACCTCCAGCTCTGTCCGGTCCCCCTCAGTTCCAACACACCGAAGCTCCAGGAGGCCATCGTCTAAGAGCAAAGTATCCCCTGGCTGAAGCTCTCGTGAAAGTGAACGGTATGAGCAAGGAATTTCTCCAGGCTGCACTTTATCGTACGGCGCCACTACAACGGCCTTCCCTTTCTTGAGCTCTATTGATGCCCCAAGCTCACCGACGCGGATCTTGGGACCCGAAAGATCCACCATGATTCCGACAGGCTGACCTACCTGGGCGGCTGCATCACGGATGAAGCCTATCGCCGCACGATGATCCTCCCGCTCACCATGCGACATATTCAGACGAGCTAAGTTCATACCTCCCTGCACTAACTCTAGAATAGCGTCAGGTGATGTACTCGCCGGACCAAGCGTACAAATGATTTTGGTTCTAAGCATCTATCCATCCCGGAAGGAGAGTAGGCAAATTCCATCAAGGAGTCGGTCCACAAATCTTGGTCTGAGGGGAACAGAGGAGCAATACTTGTCTGTTTGGGATCTACTCCTAACTCAGGGGTAGCACCTAATTAATCAGCACCTTTTCTTTGCGTTCTTTGCGCATGCCTTAACGATCATGGAAGGAGCATCGCATCGCCAGTCACAGCTATATTTACATTCAAAACGAGAAACAGGCTGACACCCTGAAGAAAGACCTGAGTCAAGCTTCACGAATCGCGTTGGACTGCGAGGCGGCTGGCTTCCACCGATACTCAGACCGTCTCTGCCTCGTCCAAATCACGACAGATAGTGCAACTTACGTCCTGGATGCTTTGGGCTTTAATGTATCTCCGCTCCTGAGGCCCTCACTGGAACACCCTGACGTTCAGGTCAACATGCACGGTTCCGACTTTGACCTGGTGCTTCTTGGCCGGGATCTTGGTATCCGTCTTAGTGGGCTTTTTGATACCCAGATTGCAGCAGCACTTCTCGGTCAAAAGTCGCTCGGTCTAGCAAGTTTATTAAAGGACTATCATGGCATAGAGCTTTCCAAAAAGTACCAGCGGGCAGATTGGGCGATGAGGCCTCTAACAGAAGGAATGCTCGAGTATGCAGCTGCGGACACACAATACCTAAATACACTCTCCGACCAGATGCGTACCGAACTACGAGCTAGAGGGAGAGAGTCCTGGTTGGTCGAGGAATGCCAAGCACTCGAAGAATCATCATCATCTGTCCAACACTCAGAGGAAATTGATCCAGTCAGCCGAGTGAAGGGCGCGCGTGAACTGACACCGCGACAGCTAACAGCACTCCGGCAGGCGCTTCAGTGGAGGGACAAGCTAGCGAGAGAAAACGATAAGGCTCTTTTCCGGATCATCGGTGATGGCCCACTACTAGAAGCAGTTGTTATGAACCCTCAGCGCGCTCGAGAATTGTTTGACATTAAGGGGTTTCCTAAGGGTTTAGCCCGAAACAAGGGTTCTGACTTGGTTCGTATATTCGAGTCTGTAGCTCGGGTACCGGAGTCTGAACTTCAGTCATATCCAAGTCGCCCTAGAGCAAGAAGCAGGAGATCAAGTCCAGAGACAGAAGCACTGCTGGAAGCACTCAAATTAGTTCGTAATGCTCTCGCAGAAAAACTTGGTATCGCAAAGGGCACCCTACTTTCCAATGCAGTACTTTCCAGGGTAGCGCGGACCAACCCAAAAGATCTCAGTAGCCTAGCAGAGGTGGAGGGGATGAGGGGCTGGAAAATTGAAGTGGTCGGGGATTCACTCTTGGAAGTTATTCATCGAGGCTAGAGTGCCTCTTCCTCAGCATTAGCCCCCAGACTCTTCCTTCCTCTTACAGTCGATACAATAGCGCGCGTGCGGTAGCGCATCTAGACGATCCAAGCCGACATCAGTACCACAGGTATGGCAAACACCAAAATTCTTAGGGTCGTTGTATAGACGCCTTAGGGCCTCTTCGATTCGATATAGATAGCGGCCTTCTTTAGTTGCAAATACTGCGGCCTTTTCGCGCTCCATAGCTTCCGTACCCTGGTCCGCCATGTGATCTGTATAAACAGAGAGATCAGAATCCACTGACTCACGACCGGGCTTGGCCACCTTATCGAATAAATCTAGTGCCTTGAGGGCTCTATCTCTCTCATCAAGGAGACGCCTTTCAAGATGCGCGAGTTGCTTTTTCGCGAGGGTCATCTCTCTATCTCTGAACGAAAGAAACTGGAAGTGCTCAAAACTAATTACCGACCGAAGAAGCGTCCACGGCAGCGTTTCCCTAATCCACTCTTTAAGTCAAGTTCGGCAAGCCTTGCCACAATAGCCTTTGGAGCTATTAGTACGAATTAGATATTGGGACCTGAAATCGTAAATGCGGGTACACCGGTATCACACTGCGAAGCGCCATCCAAGACGAGCTGTAACATGACCGCTGAGAGTATGCATTGCCGCCGATGTGGCAAAGACACTCCCCCTCTGAACAAAGCTCCATTCCGTAACGAACTTGGTGACCGGGTACTGGCTGAAATCTGTCCATCGTGCTGGCAGGATTGGCTGCAGCATCAGACTCTGCTCATCAACCATTATGGGCTGGACCCCCGCGAACCAAAGGCCCGCGAATTTCTGTATGAACAGATTGAGCACGTCTTATTACAGGGTGGCGAGGGCAAAGAGATAGACACCTCTAAGCAGGGCACAATTGACTGGGCTCTCCCCGGGAGTTGAGTAACTGCATCAACCAATCTCCAACTGCCCCATCCCCAAGAATAAGCTGCATCTAGGATCAGCCGCACCTCCTACTATGCGCCCAGAACTTCTTTTGCTTGGCTGAGCGCAAAACGCAGATCTTCCTTGTCAATTGTAAGCGGCGGAGCAAACCGAATCACCTGGTGATGGGTTTCTTTGGCAAGGATTCCACGAGCGTGAAGCGCTTCGCAAAACGGTCTGGCCACTCCGCTTGACTCTTTGATTACCACACCAATCATCAAGCCTTTACCTCGCACTTCTTTGATATGTGGTGACTCAAACTCGCGGAGTTGATCCATAAACCAGCCTCCGAGTTGATCTGAGCGCTCCGGCAGTTTCTCATCAACTATCACATTTAATGAGGCTAGTCCAACCGCAGCTCCCAACGGATTTCCTCCGAATGTCGATCCATGGTCTCCTGGGTCAAATACATCCATAAATTCGGCATCCGCGATTGTCGCTGAGACTGGGTAGACACCTCCACCGAGTGCTTTCCCGACGATCTGAACATCAGGACGAACCGACTCCCAGTCGCAGCAGAACATTCTTCCAGTGCGACCCAGGCCCGTTTGGATTTCATCGGCCATAAAGGCGACTCGGTTCGCTGTGCAGAGTTCCCTTGCCGTGCTCAAGAACCCTGGGGGGGGAACAACAACACCACCCTCGCCCTGAAGCGGCTCAACCAAAAAACCTACCGTGTTTTGGTTGATTGCCGCTTCGAGCGCTTCAGGGTTCCCGTATGGGATTTCCACGAAGCCAGGGGTAAAGGGACCGAACCCATCCTTATATTGATCTTCAGAAGAAAAGCCCACGATAGTCGTGGTGCGGCCGTGGAAATTGTTCTCACAAACTATGATTTCCGCCCTGTCTTCGGGCACTCCCTTAATCTTGTAACCCCACTTTCGTACCATCTTGATCGCAGTTTCTACAGCCTCAGCTCCTGTATTCATCGGTAATGCTTTTTCAAAGCCTGTCACCTCACACAGTGCATTCAAGAACGGCCCCATCTGATCGTTATGGAATGCTCGCGACGTCAACGTCAGTTTCTGCATCTGGGATAATGCTGCACCGATAATTGAGGGGTGCCTGTGCCCCTGATTGAGCGCTGAATACGCACTCAGCATATCCAGGTACCTGTTTCCGTCCACGTCCCACACCCAAGAGCCCTCTCCACCTTCCAGCACAACTGGAAGTGGATGGTAGTTATGCGCACTGTAGCGGTCGACTTCCGTCAGAAACGCTTCCACTCTAGACATTGTCGCCTGCGTCATCATCTCTCCATGTCTGCATGATTATGCACTTTATTAGTATACTAAATCGCGCCCAGGGCGACTAGGCACTCCATTATCAACGGATATGATCTCTAAGGTATCGCCTAACCCACTGGGGGCTTAGGAGACTCGTCTATGTCAAGCCGGAAGACATCAGGGCGGGCGTAATGCCCAGTCACATCGAAGTCAAACTTACTGCGTGGGACTGCCGACATATCTAAGTCTGCAATGAGCATACCTTCCTGATCCCATAATGGCCCAGCCAAGCACTCCCCTAGGGGGCTATAAATAGCTGAGCCACCTCGGCTTAATGTCTCGGGCCAGTCTTCGAGATCTGACTTGGTCTCAAGATCAGCAGGATACATGTCCCGTCGCACATACTGATTACAGCCCAGCACAAAGCATCTGCCCTCAAGTGCGATGTGTTGCAGAGTAGACAGCCAGCGCTCACGGGAGTCAGCCGTAGGGGCAAGATAGATCTCAACCCCCTTACCATACATGGCCATGCGGGCCAACGGCATGTAGTTCTCCCAACAGATCAGGCCACCAACCTTGCCAAAAGGAGTTTCGATCACAGTAAGCGTACTCCCATCCCCCTCACCCCAGATTAAGCGCTCAGCTGCCGTCGGCTTTAGCTTGCGGTGCTTCCCAAGCAGTGACCCGTCTGCGCCGATGTATAGCAGAGTGCAGAAGAGCGTGCCTCCGCTATAGGTGCTGTCTCTCTCCACAACGCCCACGCAAAGGTAAACACCGGCCCCAGCGGCTGCCTCTCTCATACGATCGACTTCAGGCCCTGGAACTTCTATCGAGGTTGCCCAATACCGCTCCCAAGTTCTTCGGCCAGCTTCCGAACGGCCCCCAACTGCGGTCCCAAAGGCCAGCCCCCTGGGATATCCACCGACATAGGCCTCAGGAAACAGAACGAGTTGAGCTCCCTGTTTTGCCGCATCAACAGTCATAGAACACACATGCTCAACCGTGGCATCAAGATCGAAAGGGATGGCCGCAGTCTGCACGACTGCAACACGGGCAGTGTTAGTGTCTGACATGAGCCTCGTCCTTGGGGGGTAGAAAATAGATCTCTAGCTGGGCCGGGGATTCTACAGGCCGAAGACTCAGAGGCCTACCCCCCTGAATAGATCAACTCGGTTATGACCTCTCCAACGATTTCCAGTGTTGTCGCACTAACATGTGAAGGGAGGTCCTCCGGAGTGTGCCAGTACATATTGTCCGAACCGCCGTAGGTGAAGTCTATGATATTGACGGTTTGAAGGCCTGCCTCATTGAGCGGTATGTGATCGTCACCCAATCGAATTCCCACGGACTCAGGAAAGAAATTAGAGTAGCCCAGTCTCGCAGCAGTCCTCCAAACCCTCCGAACTACAGGCAGTGCATGCTGAGCGGAATACCCCTCTATGGGAAAGCTTGGATCTGCATCCCCGACCATATCCAGTAGAACTCCGTACATTGGTCTCATACCTGAACTCAACAGAGACAATTGATCCGCATATCTCCGGGCTCCAATAAACATATCCGCTGACTCAGGACCATAGTCCTCTCCGTCCACAAATAAGAGATCTATACCGAGCGGTGGTAGGGCATCGGACATGATCCGGGCTAATTCGAGTAACACTGCCGTACCCGACCCCCCATCGTTCGCACCTGGAACAGGCAGTTCTTGCTCGGCCGGATCCTTCGCTTGGTCTGACCGTGGCCGGGTATCCCAATGAGCAAGCAAAAGAAGGCGCCGATCAGCCTCTGGACGGTAACGCGCAAGTACATTTACAAGAGTAAGCGAGTCCAAGTATGTAGTTACATAAGTAAATGTGTCAGCAATCACTTCTGGGGCGAACGAATCAAGTCGTGCAAGCATCCAACGAAGTTGGCGATCGTGACCAACTGTACCGGGTATACGCGGCCCAAAACTTACTTGTAGTTCAACTAAGTCTTGAGCTCGCTCGCCTTCGAAAGAAGGGCGACCCGGCGTGGGGCCTTGAGGGATGTCCCCTCCACATGCCGTAATGACGAGGACGGTCATCAAATAACTCAAGTTTGAGCGCATAATACCTGAATCCGAGAGAATCTGGTCATGCTAACCGCTTCCGGTTAATAGAATAACCTAGCACCTTGTGATGACACTTCACTCGGGTTGTCAGTTTACTTTAGCCATGCTCTCAAAATATTCTGTGCTCAGGCACACTAATTCTTACATCTCGATGATAATCCTGTGTCTAATGATGGCATGCGCACCAGATGACACTACTCAGGCCTCTAAAGTACGAGGTGCCCCCAGCACCACACACGATGAATTTTGGGCGACACTGCAGGAACTCTGCGGTCAAGCATTTCCAGGGCAACTCATTGAGGCTAATCCACCCGATGAATCTCTCGCCTCCCAGGTACTCATTATGCACGTGCGAGAGTGCCAAGAAGACTTAGTTAGAATTCCTTTCTATGTAGGAGATGATCACTCAAGAACTTGGGTGATCTCTCGACGAGTCGACGGTCTACGCCTCAAGCACGAACACAGACACGAGGACGGCACGGAAGATGAAATAACACAGTACGGCGGCGATACAATGAGTCCAGGGAGTCGCTCTCGCCAGGATTTTCCAGCCGATGTTCAGACGGCATCACTGGTACCAACTGCAACAGACAACATCTGGACTCTTGAGATCAGGTCAGGTCGAACATTCTTGTATTCTCTCAGGAACGAGATGACTGATCGCCGTGTTCGTGTTGAGTTCAACCTAGCCGAGCCGACTGAGAAGTTGCCGCCAGCGCCGTGGGGGACTTGAGGTTGGTTTTTAGCTGAGGAACCTTCTAGAGATCATCCGCAATCAGAGTAGCCACAAACGTGACATTTCTTGCATCCTTCCTCAAACACGAAGTGGGCCGAGTTACACTCCGGACATGTATCAAGGTGTAACGGATCACCCCCAATCGCACTGACAGCCGCTTGCGTCTGTACTCCTCCCTCCGTGCTAACTACCAGAGGCAAAGCTTCCTGGACTCCATCCTTCATCTCGAGATAGCGCTCGATCGCCTGTCCAATGCCATCGGGTGCCGAAAGCACCTTATTCGCCCCTAGCCCCACTGCTCGGTCACAGGAGATGCCACGCAGCTGATCTTTCACTTGGCTAATAGGGATGCCGGATCGAAGCGCTAACGACATCAAACGGCCAATCGCCTCCGCATCTGCGTTTGGGGCTCCACCAGCCTTGCCCAAAGTGCAGAAAACCTCAAATGGTTTACCGTGATCATCCTCGTTAATCGTTACATAAAGGTCACCGAGCGGGGAGTTCACCTTCATCGTGTAACCTTGGAGCGCCGGCGGGCGTTGACGCTTTTGCCTTGCCGCCCCCAGCGTCTCGTCCTCTCCAATCAGTTCGTGTTTAAGACGTTCAACCTCAATCCGAAGGTTATGCGCTTCTTCACGAGCATCGGCCAAAGAGTGTTCCAGCTCGAATACACTCTGGGCCGCAGCCTGTCCACCCTGATCCGTCTTACCAGTCGAAAGTACTTGCCCCTCTCGAGCACCATCTCGGTAGACCGTAACTCCCTTACAACCAAGGCTGTATGCGAGCTCGTAGATTTCACGTACGTCTTCGGCTGTCGCATTACTGGGGAAATTTGTCGTCTTAGAGATCGCAGAATCTGTATGTTCCTGAAACGCTGCTTGCATGCGCACATGCCATTCAGGGGTAATGTCGTGAGCCGTCCGAAACACTTGCTGAACCTCTTCCGGGACCTCGTCGAAGTGGATATGTCCCTCTTCTGCAATTTGCTCCATGAGGTCTTCAGAATACCAGCCCCCTTCCTTAGCGACCTGTATGAAGTCCGGGTTCACGTCTGGCATTAGGACACCAGCCTGATTACGCATGAAAGCTACAGCAAATAAGGGTTCAATCCCGCCGGAGCAGCCCGCAAAAATCGAAATTGTTCCGGTCGGTGCCACGGTTGTAAGGTTGCAGTTCCGCAACTCCCGCTCCTGACGAACACGGTCGCCCTTGGAGCCAACTGCAGCACTTTCGTTAGGGCCCCACACCGACTCTGCCCACGCAGGGAACACCCCTCTCTTCTCCGCTAGCTTTTCTGAGGCCCTGCGAGCTTCTTCATTCACAAATCCCATCACGCGTTGTCCGAGAGCGACTCCCTCCTCAGAGTCGTATCCGATACCAAGGCGAATCATCATGTCAGCCCAACCCATGACACCCAGCCCAATACGACGAATATCTTGTGCCAATTCGTGAATCTGTTGGAGTGGGTAGACGTTGGCGTCGATAACGTTGTCTAAGAAATTGGTCGAGAGATGAACCACCTGTCTCAGTCCCTCCCAGTCGATACCCTCCTCAGGATCGATGCCTGGGTGCGCTTCTTCTTTTACGAATTTACCTAAGTTAATGCTGCCAAGATTACAGACGTCGTACGCTAGAAGCGGCTGTTCCCCACAAGGGTTCGTTGCCTCGTAGCTTCCCAGCTTTGGTACCGGATTATGCTCATTCGCTCGATCAATAAAGAACGTTCCGGGTTCACCTGTTAGCCAGGCTCCGTAGATGATCTTGTCAAAGATCTCCCGAGCATTTTCCTGTCCCGCAACCTCTCCGCTTTTCGGATTTATGAGGTCGTATTCACTATCCTCCGAGACCGCTTCCATGAACGTATCAGTAATGGCAACCGAGATGTTGAAGTTAGTCACTTGAGATGTGTCATTCTTGCAAGTAATAAAACTACGGATGTCTGGGTGATCGACTCGCAGGATACCCATATTTGCGCCCCTGCGCGTTCCTCCCTGTTTTACTACGTCCGTGCTTGCGTCGTAGAGCTTCATAAAGGAAACCGGACCGGAGGCCACACCCATCGTGGAACGCACTGTTTCACCCTCAGCCCGGAGGCGTGAGAAGGAGAAACCGGTACCACCACCGGATTGGTGCACCAGAGCCATCGCGGTGAGGGTATCGTAGATCCCAGCTCTACCGTTAGAAAGCGCATCTTCTACGGGTAGTACGAAGCAAGCCGAAAGCTGCCCTAGAGGCCGACCAGCATTCATCAATGTGGGTGAGTTCGGTTCGAATTCTCCCTTGACCATTAGACCGTAAAACTGTCTGGCTAATTCCTCTACCGCAGTCTCAGCTGACCCATATTCTTTGTCTACTTCGGCTACGGTTCGTGCAACCCGCCAAAACATCATTTCTGGCTCTTCGGTGGGGTTGCCCTCCGCATCCTTTTTCAGATAGCGCCGAGCTAGAACGATCCGCGCGTTTTCAGTCAGTTCTGGTTCAGGGAGATCGGTTGGAAGTACGTCATCGAAGATGACTGATTCTCTTGGTGGCCGAGGTTGATGAACGGATGGCATAGCGTGAATTGGGCTCTTATCGAGATAGAATTGTGGAAAAAGCTTAAAACAGGCGTTGAAAAACGGCGGGAACCCTCTCCCGCCGCGACATCTTTTGTGGAAAACTACTCAGGGGACCACTAGATACTGAGCAAAGCCATAATACGAGTGCAATATCTTGTGGTCAATACTTTTCTTTAATCCAGCCTGGAATGACCAATTCTGCTAGTATTTTAGAGGAATATACGGCTTATCTTCGGTTTTTATTAGGGGCTATTTGGGATAACCTGCCCTTTAGAAGGGCATACCGAGCCTCACATAGAATTGAGCTTTCTTGTTCCCGGCCAACTGAAGGGCCGCTCCAGTACGAACCAACATATTGATCCTATAGAATGATAGAAGTTCTCCTGTTACCTCTGCGCCTACGGAATACAGTGCCTCGCGTCGTGGATTCTGGAACCCACCGGCCGACATACGGGGTCCCCAAGCATTACCGGCATCAGCAAATATGGACCCAGTGATTCGATCGAAATGGAGTGGCCATGCACCCAAACCCCAATTCATGAGGGCGAGTGGTATCCGATACTCTGCTGAGGCTGCCCAAGCGTAGCGTCCGTACCGAGCGGATTCTGGATAGCCACGTACAGGGAAAAAAATCTGTGACCCGCCAAAAAGTGATATACCAGTGATCTGTTCTGGACTCCCTGAAGCCCCACCCACGTCGAAGTGACCAGCTGTCGCGTTAGGCCCCCTGCCCAACCCAAAGCTTGTCTGAAGAGCAAGCACATGAGGGGCATGCCCGGTTATACCCAGTGGAACATACACTCGAGCCCGACCGATAAGCTCATCGACTGAGCTATCTAATCCGCTCAGGCCCACCAAGGAATCAGGTAGACTCAGACTACGACGAGTCCGAGCTCTCGCAAACAAAACAACCCCCTCAGAGCCACCGACCTGGTAGGCGTGCGAACGAGCAGTGGAATAACTAAGAGCTATGCTCAGGTCGCTCATCCGATTTCGTGGACGATTGAGACGATAATTATTTTCTGGCTCCAGAGAGTTGTTCAGTAACTCAAGTTTTTCCCAGAGCATACCTGCAGAAAGAGTGACGAATAGAGAGTTTCGCCACTTTCGGTGCTGGAATTGTGCACTCGCGTTGAGGCTCCTATCACGCTTAAGAACGAACAGTGTATCAAGCAAGGCGTCATTCGCACGTTGTGTTACAAGTGCCGAATTCTTGCCGCGACCCCAACGATTGTTTGCACTTATGCTCAGGCGAGGGTTACCTAATCCAGAGTACGTGTATCGAAATCCCGCATCAGCACGACTACCGCTGGTAAAGACACGAGCAGAAGCTTTCCATTCATGTCTTCCCACTAAATCGATACCCGAGGTCTGTATGCCTATGGCCGGGCCTAGTAGTTGACGGCTACGAATGTACAGGTCCTCAGTTCGAATCGCGGGCGTCCGCACAGCTTCACTGTAGAGAGGCTCCCAGTAGCGGGGGGCCAATGTTGAGCCTGCCGAATATTTCTGCACGTCTCCCTGATATAGACTTGGTGGTTCTGGCTCCTCCAACAATCTGTTAAACCGAGTATCCGCTGGCGGGGCAGTTACAGCTGCTTCCGGATCAAAGGGCACTCGTTCTACTTCCCATCCATCAGCATGATAACCACTGAAATAAAGCCAGCGCCCACTCGGATCCACGCTAGGATAGAGCGCTCCAGTTCGGACATTTGTTAGGAGTAGGGGAGGGCCCGTCCGCGCTAATTCCGGATCAAAGGATACCGCAAGGATATTCAAGATTCCCGTACGATCTGACGCCCAGAGCAAGTAACTTCCGTCAGAACTCCACTCCGGAGCTAGATCAATCGCACGATCATTCGTAATCTCAGCTACAATCAGCCCATTACCATCTAGAACTACGACATCGTGGAGTGCTCCGGTTTTCCAACGCGTAGCCGCAATCCAGCGGCCATTCGGTGAGATGCTGGGGAATGCCCAGTGAGAATCAGGATCAGAGTTGACAAAGTCGGTCACCTCACCGCTTTCAAGATCAATCAAGGCGAGACCGTTCGTGCCTCCACCCCCCGAGACTGCAATAGCCCAAGAACCATCAGGGCTTACTGAAGGATCTGTCAGACGAGCTCCCTTAGTGATACGCCGCGTGCTGCCATCAGCCTGTGCCTCGTAAAGGTCATCGAACAGCCTATAGCGGTCGGCATATTCTAGCTGAGCAAGAACGACTGACCCTTCGGGAGTCCAGTCATATGTTGCAAGACCATTGGTTCGAGTGAATTCTCGAGTTCCTGCGCCGTCTATCAGGCTAAAAGCAAGCTGGGAATCTGAGCGACCATCCGAGCGGGCGTAGAGTAACCAACGGCCATCGGGTGACACCTTGGGCCGCAGGGCCCAGCGTCCTCCAGCTGTCAGTCGTTCAGGCGTCGTAATCGGGCCGTATTCTTCCAGTTGTGAGTCAAGTCCAGTTATCCTCGAACGAATACCTTCTGTCCACAGGGACCATTCTTTAGATAACGAGGAACCAAATGCGCTTCGACCTGCAGCGTTGATTCTGTATGGTATCCACTGGCCTGCTATTGCCTTGGTGAAGACCCCCATAAGATTAGCACCGTACTTGTCGGTGAGGTGATCAAAAAAGAGAGATCCATATGCATATGGCCTAGCTCCAGCAGGCCACTCTGGAGACTCTCCCTGGGTCTGGCCAATACTTTCCAGACGACCTTCGAGCGCTGCGGTCCGGAGTATCATTTCATAGAAGGTTCCGCGAACTCTCCCCGCTTCGGTCAGGCTCGACTCGTACCAAGTAGCAAGTCCTTCTGTAATCCACCTAGGGGTACCACTGCCAGGAAAGAAAGGCCATGGAGCTGCAACCCGTCCGAAAATGTTTCTTGCAAGCTTACCGATCGGATTTTGTGTGTGATCCAGCTGCACGATGTGAGCAAGTTCATGTGTGATAACCAGCTCCAGCCATTCATCGATATGGCCTAACCCCGGGTCATCCACAGGAGGGCGGGCGTAGATAACAATCCGATTCGAAGGTGTCACCTGAGCAAAGCCGTTAGAGACATCTGCGTGATCCGTCACCAGGAGATCGATCGGACCGTTAGGTGGCTCAATGAATGCTGCGGACAATTCAACGTAGGCTTCTTCTGCCCTATCAGCGGCGCGACGCCCAAGTGCTTCAAGACGTTCAGGAAAAGTCACGCGGAAGTGTTGCGTTTCAATGCTACGCCATGACTCGTCAGGTGGTACCTGGGCTCGGACAGGCCTGGAGAGCAACATCAGACATGCGGTTATAGAGATGATCTTGATTAGATCTCTACTGGTCCCCACCCTTCTCTTACTAGCACACCTTATCAACATCGCACATGCCCCCGAAGCAGAGCTACTGGTTCCATCTCGGTTACGCGCTCGAGCGCTTACGGAGCATATCTCCCGACGCTGCTGAAGAGGTCCGTATATCGAAAGGTCGTCCTGGTACTACAGGGCAAAACACATCAGAAGATGCCCGTATCACCTGGCCGCCACTTAAGGACCTAGCGACCCCCGAGGCGGTCGCTATTCTTTCGAAGTTGCTGAAGACTTGGCAGCCACGCCATAAGACTGCTTTGGGTAGCCTAGTGCGAGCAGGGGCGGCCGGAGCGGTTTCAGCTCTCATCTTGGACCTGATACGCCCCACGGTCCGTGATTCTGAAATTCCTACGCTGGATAGAGAAACTGGGGGTCGTCTTCTTGCAGGCATCAGGCAGGGCCTCTTGTACGGTACGATCTTGGAACCAAAGGTGCCCGGTCCCACAGTGTTAAAAGGTGCACTTTATGGAACCATAGAATACGCAGTTAACCCGATGGGGGGACTCTCTCAGCTGCTGGCTACCCATGACTCCCAGCACCCCCACTCTGTTCTGGAAAATCTTCTGGAAGAATTCGATTCGCATGATCGCAGCTATACGGAACACGTCATTTTCGGGGTGATACTCGCACTGCTTTATGGCTCTAGTGCCTCGAGCAACGGGATTCTTGTAGAAGACGAAGAAAGGTAGCGATCGTCCAGATCAATCCGAATATAGCTGCCTGGACAAACATCCAATCTGATCTCTTGTGTTCGCAGTTGCACGCTTTCGCTCCTGGAAGCCTCGTCCTTAATACCCAAAAGATGGGCTCCGCCCGGTCTGGAGCCAAAACCTCTAACAGAGCAGAACGCCTGGGCATTCTGCTGGACCGCTCTCCCAACATAGCGACTCGAGAGCCCATCCCAATTGTCGAGTAACACATATCGGGCACCCACAAGGTCAGCTTCGGCAAGTTGTACGCCCGGGTTGTCATCAAATGGGAATGTTCGGCTAGTCAATCCTGACATCAAATAAAACAACCGGGGTTTTCGTGTCATCACCGAAGAGCCTTCAGGTAGTGAACTCTGCATCCAAGCTGCTGCCTCTGCGAACTCTGAGACACCCGAGCCATAGCATCCCCAGGGTCCGCGGTCATTCATGATCCGTCGACACGCCGATGATTGTTCGACCGAGATGAGCCAGGTTCTGCCAGCTGGAAGAAGTACGACTCCAATTACAGTCACGAATATGACCTTACGTGCTAGACCCCCTCCTTTACTGACCGTTTCATCTAGGGCAAGCGCTGCAAAAAGGAAAAAGAGGGGGAACAGCGGAAGTGCAAAACGGTCCCCTGACCATACTTCCGGCCAAAGCAGGATCAGGCCTGCATACAACGGCAAAAAGATCTCTGTCAGTCCTGTGCGAGTCTTTGCGGATCGAACCCATCCTACGAGTGCGAGGCCAGTCAGCCCTATCCCGAAAGCTGTAACCAGGGTTCCGCTGCCTCCAACGACCCCTCCAGGTCCGTGAATACTCACATAGGCCCAAAGGTTATTAACTGCTCTACCTAAGAGTCCCCCGAAGCTGACCGTTCCAAGCGCAGGTTGATAAGGATCTACCATCCAAAATTCGCTTGTGTATTCACCTATACCGTCTCCACGTCCGCGTATCCACCAAAGGAGTGCAGGAACACCTATTGCAATAGAAGAAAAAGTGAGGGGTAGCCATCTGCGACGCAGAGCAAGCCAACCGAAGAGAGCGAACAGAAGTGGAAGCCCAGCAGACCGTGTAAAGTAGGCCAAAGCAACTGTCGCAACCCCACCAACCAGCCACCATACCGACGCACTCTCCTGTTCCGAACCCTCAAGCGCCCAGAGTGCAGCCATCGTAAAACACAAAAAGATCGGGTCGGACAGAATCCAATGGCTGTAGTACACCAAAGCCGGAGAGATGGCGAGCATGACCGACAACCCCAGCGCGCCAACTGCACCTAGGCGCCGCTCCGCCCACAAGTAAGTGAACCCAACCGCGGCAATGGTGAATACTGCTGAAACTGTCTTCAGAGCACTCCAGGTTCTCGCTCCCAGTAGAAGCATCACCGCAAGCAAGCCCGGAAAGACCGGTGGATACTTCGTGTGGGGCATTTCCGCGGGATCGTAAAGATCAGTATAGGCTCCGTGCTCAGCTAACGAAAAAGCCAGTGTCACATAGGCTGCGTTATCACCGCCGTTGTGAGGAGCAGGATTAAACGCAGCCACAACCACCGCTGTGGAAATACAGAGTAGGAGTGGTAAGCACACCCAACGGGCATACCGGAGTCTAGGTGTATTCACCCCTAGAGACCTCCGATTACCATGCTGACAACTCCACCAGCAGCATCTAAGCGCTTCAAGGCCTCTTCCCTATCAATACCCAAATGGCCCATTACGAGCGCTGTCTTGACATCGCCACTTGCGCGATCAAGAAGTGCTGCTGCTGCTGGCTGATCGAGGTTCAGTAATTCTGATAGAATACGCTCACCTCTATCCCTAAGCTTCTCGCATGTAACCTGTAAATCTACCATCAGGTTGCTATAAACCTTGCCAATACGGACCATGGCACCCGTGGTAATCGTATTCAGGACTAGTTTGGTGGCCGTTCCCGCTTTCATCCGCGTTGAGCCAGTAATCACTTCGGCCCCTACCAGTGGTGCTATCACGACGTCATGCTCTGATAGAAGAGCTGCAGGTGGCGATGTACACAGCAAAAACCCAGTTCTAGCTCCAAGCTCACGTGCCCGGCTGAGTGCCCCATGTACATAGGGCGTAGAACCGGAAGTGGCTATTCCGAGAACGAAGTCCCTCTGACCTACATCCAAGTTGTTGATCGCTGCCGCACCATCTTCAAGGTGATCCTCTGCCCCCTCTTGAGACCGCACGAGTGCCTGATATCCCCCAGCAATGACACCATGCACCATCCCTGGATCAACCCCAAACGTAGGAGGCATCTCAGCTGCATCGAGAACACCCAGACGACCTGAGGTTCCAGCACCGACATAGACAAGCCGGCCTCCGCCCTGGAACGCCTTTTCCACAAGTTCGATCGCTCTCGCAATGGCTTCTCTTTCATCACTGACAGCCGCTGCCACCAGCCGGTCTTCATTATTGATAAGATCGACGATCCCTAAGACATCTAACTTATCAATCTTCGTTGATTTAGGGTTTCGCTGTTCAGTAAGTCTGGAATCCCGCATGGGCGCTTGTCGGTAGCTAGGAACGTGCTGATCTTCCCGAACTCAAGAACAGTACTTCGTGCCGCGCGAACCCGGCAACGTAACCCACGCGGATATTAAGAATCATGAACAAGACTAGGGTTTTTATAACGGGCCAACTTGCAGCGCTCATCCTCAGCGCTCTAGTAGTCGCTTCTTGCTACACAGATGTCTCAACAGTCAATGGCAGGGCCCTATTCCCTGCCGGATGGATGTTTAGCGAGAGGGAAGAACCAGTTACTGCATCGAATGGCATGGTTGTATCAACTGACGAACTGGCAAGCCGCATTGGCGTTGACATAATGCGGTCAGGTGGTAACGCAGTGGATGCTGCCGTTGCGGTCCACTTCGCTCTTGCGGTAGTGAACCCCGAAGCCGGAAATATCGGTGGTGGTGGTTTCATGGTTACTCGCATGGCTGATGGTACAGCCGCAGCTCTGGATTTCCGAGAAAAGGCTCCTTTAGCAGCAACCCGTGACATGTATCTAGATGAGGAAGGAGATCTCACAGAAAAATCCGTCATTGGACACTTAGCAGCGGGGGTGCCCGGGAGTGTGGCCGGTATGTGGGCGGCCCACCAACGCTTTGGATCAATCGAGTGGGAAGAGCTTGTATCCCCTGCTGTCGAACTCGCCAACGGCTTTGAGGTGAAGGAGCGCTTCCTGGGCTCGCTTAGTTCAACCATGGTGGAATCATTATCGAATTTCCCTGCATCTGCAGCACAATTCTTACCTAGAGACGGCCAGCCACCGCTGGTAGGTGACACACTTCGCCAACCGCATTTGGCAAAGACTCTTGGGAGAATCAGGGACTGGGGACCAGACGGGTTTTATAAGGGGGAAACCGCTGACTTGATTGTGGCAGAAATGGAGCGCGGCGGAGGCATCATCACGCTTCAGGACCTAGCAGAGTATACGGCTGAATGGCGTGATCCAATCTCGTTCACATACCGGGGCCATACCGTCATCTCTATGCCGCCCTCATCGTCAGGTGGAGCGACGATGGCAGAAATGGCAAATATCCTAGAGGGTTACGATGTAGGTTCGATGGATTGGCACGGGCCGAGAATGATCCATCTGTATGCTGAAGCGTGGAAGCGTTCCTATGCGGATCGTAATCACTACCTAGCGGACCCAGACTTCGTGGATATGCCAATAGACCGTATGACCTCTGAGGCCTACGCTCGTGTCCGTGCGTCGACGATATCAGAAACCGCAGCAACACCTTCGATAGAAATCGGTCCAGGGATGGAAGGGCCCGCTGATGGAGAAAACACGACGCACTACTCAATTGTGGATGCTGCCGGTAACGCAGTGGCAGTCACTACAACGATCAACTCTTGGTACGGTAGCAAGGTGACAGTGACTGGAGCCGGCTTCGTACTAAATAACGAGATGGATGACTTTGCTGCGAAGCCGGGAACCGCAAACCAGTTTGGTTTAGTTCAAGGAGAAAACAATGCTGTAGCCCCCGGTAAACGAATGCTATCAGCCATGACCCCTACCGTGGTGGCCAACCCAGACGGCACACTACGCATGGTCACAGGCACACCCGGTGGTGGGACGATTATCACAACAGTCTTCCAGACGATCTCGAATGTGCTTGACTACGGTATGAATGTGGTTGACGCCGTGAATGCTCCACGGGTACATCATCAACATCTACCAGACCAGATCTATTTCGAGCCGGCAGGCCTAGACCCTGAAACCGTAACTCAGCTTCAGGCGATGGGTCATACCCTTTTCGAGCGAACTGGCATGTCTGGAGACGCTCAAGTGATTATCGTAGATGGCGACCTACTCAAAGCGTGGTCGGATCCACGCCGGGGCGGTCAAGCGATCGGGTACTAGCCTTGGAACTGCAGATACTCTCGGATGGGACCTATACAGGACTACTTCGCCGCTAACTGCTGGAAGAAGATCTTGAAGCTGCAGTCGTTGCGATGGCTAGCGCCTGAGACCACCTAGGCCTGTATGCAGAGATATCAGGGTTTATAGGTTGGTTGACTTTGGCATCATTCTGATTTGAGATCCCTCTACATACCTGAATGCCACACGCATTTTCTCTAGCTCCACAGAAGCTAGGTCATCAACCTCTATATCCGGTTCAGGATGAATTCTGGAGTGAACCGGGTCAGGTATGCAGCCAAGACTGTGAAGCGCCCAGTTATAAGCAGTATACCAAGAATTATGAGAAGGATCCCAGAACTCTTCTCGACTAGAGGTATCAAGTGTCGAAATTGCTTGAACACTTGAAGGAACCGGTCAAGCGCAAGCGCCGATATCAAGAATGGAACTGCGAGGCCTGCCGAGTAGACCGTTAACAATCCAACTCCTGCCCACAGAGTATCCTGAGTTCCAGCGTAGGTTAAGATTGCACCCAAAATCGGACCGATGCATGGGGTCCAGCCAGCCCCAAATGCCATGCCAACCCCGAGGGTCCCAAGATACCCGGCGGGCTTGTCACTCAGGTGGATCCTGCGTTCACGCATGAGCGGTGTCAGCCGAAACACACCCGTGAGGTGGAGCCCTAAGAGCACAATGATCAATCCACCAATACGTGCAATCCAAAGCTCATAGGCGATTAGGAACTGCCCCAGGAAAGACGCAGACGCCCCTAGTAGAATAAAGATTAGGCTGAAGCCACTGACGAAGAGTGTTGAGTGGAGCAGTGTTGCTCTGCGATTCACGCCTTCTTGTAGATCCTCCAAGCTCATCCCGGTGACAAACGTTAGGTAGCTTGGTACAAGCGGCAGCACACACGGCGAGAGAAATGACAATACTCCCGCTGTGAAAGCGATAACGATCCCGATATCAACTTCGTTCACGAATTGCTCTCCCTCCTAATCTAGTTCCACAGTCGTTGACGCTTCCCGCTCTTCACTCCGCGCACGTCGTGACTGAAGATAAGCCCGGATTCCTGTTGTGAGTCCAAACCACCCCGCTACGACCGCTACCACAACCCCCACGAATGTGGGAAAGAATGCGGCAATGATCGCAGTTGAAAGGATGAGGGCAGATACCGTACCAAGCACAGTCCTATCCTCACGTCCGAGGGGTCGGTCACCAGCCAGCGAGTCTCCAAGTGCCCCTCTGGCTCGCACAAGAGGCGCCATCGTGATGCGGCTCTGGGCGGTTCCCAAAGCCCGGATCTGCATCATCCTCTCGGGTAGCGTACCCTGAGGATCAAGTGACTCTGTAGCACCTGAGCTTTCAGGAAGTTCGATCCCATGCTCAAACCTTCGGCTAGGTAGAACGATCTCAATAGAGGAACTCAGATCGGTGAGAAAGAGTTCCTCAAGCTGACTGGCAAGCTTCGTATCGAGTACACCAACGTCTAGTTCCCAATTACCAATCAAGCTTGCAGAGTTCAGGTTACTCGACCCAACTCGCGACCAAACACCGTCCACCACTGCTGTCTTCGCATGGATCATGGGTCCCTGCCACTCGAAAATCCGGACTCCGGATTTCAAAAGAGATCGATATCCACCCCGTGAAAGGCTCCCGACCAACAGCCAGTTATTCTGTGCCGGCACAAGTATTCGCACGTCGACCCCCTGCCGGGCCGCCGCCCCTAGCGCTTCGGAAACCGACCGGGGAGCCACAAAATAGGCATCCGTGATCCATATTCGCTCCTTGGCTCTCGCTGCAACCCAGTGGATTGTGCGATAGACTCGAGTCCTTCCAGGTTCTCCTTCGATAAGCCAGACTGGTGTGTCTCCAACGTCCGATAGAATAGGAAGTTGCTGGGACAAACCGAGTGACTCACCCATCCCGCGCCAAGTAGCTTCAAAAGCACATGCAGCCGCCCTTGCTGCGGGCCCAGAGATCTTGACGGCAGTGTCCCGCCAAGCCGGGTGGGTCGGGCTGCCCGCCCATTCCACACCCAAGCAGAACCCTCCCACATATGCAACCTCACCGTCTAACACAATCAGCTTACGGTGATCACGTCTCAGAATTCCAAACGGATCTCTAAGCCAGGACGGCGCAGGTGGATTGAAAGCTCGGACATGCACACCCGCTTGTTTGAGGGGTTTCCAATACGACCTAGGTGTCGCCCAGCAACCGACCCAATCGTAGACAACATATACAGGAACACCACTGCGCGCCTTTTCGATGAGCACATCGCGAAACGCTCGACCGACTCGGTCATCACGAATCAGATAATTCTCCAGGTAAACCAAGCGCTCCGCACGGTTTATCCCCTCAAGCCACGAGCTAAAGGTGCTTGAATCTTCATGCTGGAGTTCCAGTCGGTTGCCACCGAGAGTCTTTGACCCAGTCGCGCGTTCTACTTCAGATGCAGGAAATCCGCCTTCCTGCTCTCTGGAGTTCTGTGTTCTGATGGCTGACGGATCAATCATCTAGGGCACACCTTTGAGTCATCGCTGATTGCCCCTGTCACGTCTCGTAGAAAAATACAGCTGCCCATCGGGCGCTAGGGCATCCGATTCCAGAAGCGATAATTAATGAGCTTGTAGACAAGCTTCGCAACTAGAAAATCTGGTGCGTGCATCCCTGGGGCAGGTGCTAATTCCACGACGTCGGCTGCAACAACCTCCCGCTCAGCCAGCACCCGCCTCAGAAATCTCATAGTCTCGTACCATGAAGCCCCACCTGGTTCGGGAGTGCCAGTCGACGGAACCACTGCCGGGTCAAAATAATCCACATCGAAAGTGAGGTAAACTTTTGAGCCAAGAGCATCAAGCGCACGGTCCATCCATGCGTCGCTTTCCCACATCTCATCTGCCCAGATAAGTGTTGAGCCAGCCTGGGAGCTGGAAGTATTGACCTCTTCCTGACTAACCCCTCGCACTCCTACAGAAACGACATCAGCGCAATCCAGGACTCGAGCCATCGCTGAGGCATGCGAATCGGGTGTTCCCTCATACTGCAATCGAAGATCAGCATGAGCATCGAGCTGCAACACAGTAAGTCTTTCATCATATCGGTCAGCCTGAGCAAGCACTGCAGGGGCCGAAATCGAATGCTCACCACCAAGCATGACAAGGAATCGGTCACCACATACATCTGAGATCCTGGCATACGCATTACGAAGTTCTTCCATTGCAGTTGTTGGACCAGCTCTTGAAAGCTCCAGCCCAGGTAATGTGTGGATACCTAGTAACTGAGCTGGTTCACAGTCAAATTCTTGATCGTATAACTCCACGTAACGGGATGCCTCAAGAATCGCGCGAGGACCAAGCCGAGTACCACCTCCCCAAGAAGTAGTAGCCTCATACGGTACAGGAAGAATGACGGCAGCAGCCTCAGCAAAGCTCCCAGCTACCTCATCGAGACCGAGGAATGTGTGTGGAAGCTCCCATGGAAGATCACCTAATCCGGGCAATCCTACCGGATCGGAGCATTCACCACCACGACCGGATGCATCCGGGTCACGTCGGTTAGGCAAGTGGTTAGTTAGCTCAAGCCGTCTCGATCGGACACGTCAAGCCTCCGGCCGGCAACTCGGCACCCCCTTCATCACAATCCCTGCAGAGCCCGTATATCTCAAGCCTATGCCGAACCGGGACAAAGCCGTGCTCACGCCGAACACGGCTCTCGACACCATAAACTTCGTTACTCTCGAACTCTAGCACGGTCCCGCACTCGAGACAGATAAGATGCTCATGGATAGGATGCTTGGAGAGCCTGTGCTCGTAACGCTTGAATCCCTCCCCAAAATCATGCTCTTCTACGAGTCGACTACGCACTAGAAGATCTAAGGTGCGATAGATCGTAGCCTTCCCGACTCTGCCCGCACGATCTCTAAGCGCCTGCTCAATATCATGCACGGATAGATGCTCGTCAGATTCGAACACGATTTTCGCGATAGCTTCCCGCTGCTGTGTTACCGGAAGGCCCTCGTCTCGAAGGTAGCGACCGAAGAGTCGAATGAACGGTTGGCGTGTCGAAACCAAACTCAAAGCGCAGATCCCCTCTCAATCCAAGCGTCAAAACCCTCCATCAACTCCTCAAACTTTTGTCCCGAGCCAGAAATCTCAACCTCCCGTGCTTCTCCAGGTGTTTCCTTGGTTCGGTTGACGACACCCAGCATCACCGCAGGAAATCGCTCAGGAAGAGCTTCTCCTTCCTGCGTAAACCAAGTTTCAATACTCACGCCGGCTCCCGAATGCTCAGCTGTATACGCTACAGTAACCATAGCTCTTCGCTGCTGCCCCTCAAGGAAAGTGCTCACTGCAACTAACCCTTGCTCCCGTCTCCCTCGTCGTACTGGTGGAAATAGCCACAGTCTGTCAATCAACCCTGAACCAAAGTGGTCACGCACACGAATCAAGACTCTGGGCAAGGCTTCCGGTACACCAGGATCGCGAGAGGATTCAATTGCTTGTGGGCTCGTCATGTATCCTTTTCTAGAACTTCAGCGGAGTCACGAGCGATCATCTCACGCGCTGC